>Ga0209296_1002014_pt1 | contig 14908 bp, 19 predicted proteins | sample S_130206_EF_Meta_FD_187319 | JGI IMG/M metagenome (GOLD analysis project Ga0209296, IMG submission 187319) | Freshwater microbial communities from Lake Simoncouche, Canada to study carbon cycling - S_130206_EF_MetaG (SPAdes) (version 2) | ecosystem: Environmental > Aquatic > Freshwater > Lake ...
TTAAATCAGAAAGATCCTGTCAGTGAAGAAAATACACGATTATGGAACACAGGTGTTGAATCTGATAAAGAGATAGCAAGAAAAAGAAAAAGAAAATTATCTTACTTCTCTAATATAATGGTTGTAAGTGATCCTAAACATCCTGAAAATGAAGGCAAAGTATTCATATTCAAATTCGGTAAAAAGATATTTGATAAGATTACAGAAGCAATGCAGCCAGCATTTGAAGATGAAGCGGCCATTAACCCATTTGATTTTTGGAAAGGTGCAAACTTTAAACTAAAAATTAGAAAAGTAGATGGTTATTGGAACTACGACAAGTCTGAATTTGAGCCTGTTGCTCCTATTGCTGATACTGATGAAAAAATCAAAGCAATATGGTCTAAACAATATGCTCTTACACCTTTCTTGGCCCCTACTAATTTTAAATCCTATGATGAACTCAAAGAGAAACTGAATAGGGTAATTACGGGAACTAGAAATGCTGCTACTATTGAATCTGCTGATCTCCCATCGGCTAAGACAAATGGTGCAGTAAAAAGTAATGGTAAAACTACTCCAGCCGCTAGTGATGATGACGATACGTTGTCTTACTTTAGTAAATTGGCGGATGACGAGTAATCTCTCTCTTTACTCATAACTTTGACGGTGGCCAGAAATGGCCACTGTTTAAATAGCAACTGAATTTAAATTAATAAAGGAACGATCAAAATTTGTAGGTTCCATACTTGACACCTGTGTATTAGAAGCGTTTACACTACTATTGGATACATTAGGTGCAATCACAGTATTATTTGCTGATTTAGCTTCACTTGATGCTTGATTTTCTACACTCATTTTATTTAAATTAACAGGTGCAGATTTACTTGATCTTAAATAAGACTGATTACTAATTGATGTATCGCCTTCTTGCATACTTTGAGCACTTATAGGTAAAATTTTAGCTCTATCACCATCTGCCATAACATCACTTCTATTTTGTAAACTACCTGGCGCAACTTTATCAACAGAACGGCTTTCTTCAATATAACTTTTTTCTCCTTTTTCTAGTGGTTTTTCTCCCTCACCTGGTACTTTTGTCTTACTCTTATCTCCTACATCTTTATTTTCGTTATCATCATCTTTTAATAAACTAAATGGCCATATTTTACTGATACCATCAAATATGTCAGCAAAGAAATCAATTACACTCTTAATAGCTTTATATAAAGCATATATAACAACACCTACCATAATGGCAATTAATATAAAAGGAATTAAAGGTGCTAACAATGCTAAAAATCCCATAGCAACTCTACCTACCAAACCTGCTAATTTACCAAAACCTTTAAATAAATCACCACCTAATTGTTTGATTTCTTTACCAAAAGTTTTTATACTTCTAAATGCTTCACCAACTGTTTGGTCTAACATTCCAGAAACTCTTTCTTTAGGTTTTAAATTAGCTCTTTCTTTATCTCTCTCTAATAATTTGTTCTTTTCAGATAAATTTTCTTGTCTTAATAATATTTCTTCTTGTTTATCTTTATCTATTGTATCACCTTTTTTTAATTCTTTTAATTCTTTAGCTAAATCTTTTTCTTCTTTTTTTAATTTTCTTTCTTCTTCTTGTAATCTTTTTAACTCTATTTTTTCTTCTTTTTTAGATTTAATTTCCAATTTCAATGTTTTTTCATTAACGTAAGTATTAATTCCTCTCTCTCTTAATATATCTCTTTCTTTAGTTAATTCTTGTGTTTTCTCTATTCTAATTCTTTCTTCTTCAGCATTATTTGCTTTACGATTTGCATTTAAAGTAAAAAGTTTTTGCATTTCCTTGGCTGTTTTTTCCCCAAATTTATTAAAATCAATACCTACTTTTTCTAACTTGTCAATTAATTCAAAACCTTTATCTATATCATCTTCACCTTTTGAAGATAATAAATCGTTTATCTGTTTTAGTTTTTCATCTATAGGTCCAATTTGTTTTTCAGCTGCTTGAGTTAATTGACCTACTCTACTTGTTAAAGTTTCAGTAAGAGTGTCCATAAGCTTTACAACATTATCTGTAGTTAATGACGTGCCACCTTGTTCACTGGAGATTCTTTTTATATTAGAAACTGATTGTGCTTTATCTCTTAAATTTTCTTTAACAATTTGTTGTTGCTGGTCAGCAACTTTTTCTTGTTTAGCAGTATTTTTTTCCATCTGATTAAAGATTTTAGCACCACCTGCCATATATAAACTATTATCGTTTTCGTCGGCCATTTATTACCCTATTTGATCTTCGTCTAAATTAATTTTTATTTTGTTTGCTTCAATCTTTTTAGTTTCAATCTTTTCTTGTGTTCTACCATATGCTGTTACACCTAATACGGCACCCATTGCAATATGAAAGAAACCAGCACCTTGTAATGTTAATGGATTCCATTGTGTAAACACAACTGTCTTTAAATATGTCGCTTGAGCAAAATTCCATAATATAGGAAATATAACAAAATCAAAAGCACATACTGCTAGATATAACCAGCCCATAGCAGGACGCCACTTAGTATTAAAACCTGTTTCTTTATTCTGTGTACTCATTGACTATTCCTTTTCTTTCTATCTGCTTCTTCTTTTAAATGATTAATCAATAACGAAATGTAAATATCACGTTCCCAAGGTATCATATTCTCTATCTCACTTAGTGAATATTTATGATGTTGTATCAATGCAAAGTTAGTTTCAAAGTATGCCTCTAACGAATTATGAGAGAGGCTTATTCGAAAAAATCAGATATTCCTGTTAAAACCACCTTACTTTTCACGTTAGTTTTAGGATTAGTTACCTCTATTTCGTGTTTTAATACAGGCATTGTTTCAAAAAACTTTCTTATTTTAATAAAGGCTTCTTGTGGTAGACCTTCTAGGAATTCTCTTAATTCTTTTTTAGTACTATCTTTTGCTGGATATATTTTATCACCTTCAAAAACGTGATCTATACAATCAACTAAAATTGTAAACATCAACTCTAATTGTTGAGTATCAATTTTACCTTTACCATAATCATAGTTTTTTAAAGTAGGATAACCTAATACCACACCTAAGTTTCTTTTTTCATCTAAAATTATTTTATTTGAATGTGAGTCATCAACTTGAACTTCAATTTTAGTTAAATCAACTTCAGTTTCAACATAAGTTTTTCCATCGTCTGGACATATTGTTTTAAATTTAGATATTTCTGATACTGATTTAGCTCTTAATTGTAAAAATATATACTCTATATCAAATATAGGTAATAAATCTACTTTTAAAACATTAAATGTACAAGCATTAATTATTTCTCTTATTGCTTCAACAATTTGTTTGTTGTCGCCTGTTTCTTGTGCTATAAAAAGTATCTTTTCTTCTCTAACAAGAAAGGGTCTAAACTTTACTTTTAAATCTTGTGAGGGTAGTGTCAACTCATATGTAGGCACATCAACTCTTGGTAACGTCATTATTATCTCCTTTTATTATAAATTAAGTGGTGGAAAATTGCCAAATGGAGGAAATACTCGACCACCTGTAATACCACCGATTGGTATACGTCTTTTTAGTCCTTGTAATACATCAACACCAGCACGTCTTAATTCTGGTGGTAATTTGTTTAATAGGCCGCCAAATGCACCAAAAGAACTTTTAACGGTAACATCTCTAAAGTTTGGTTGACCTAATTCTATATTGCCTGATCTATCTAAGAAGTAATTTATCCAATATCTAAAACCAAATGTCACTTGAAAAGTTTGTACAGCATTATTATCATACGAATACTCTACAGCACTTATAGTTTTTGGAAAACAATCAAATAACTTAACAGCATAAGTTACATCATCTCTTTCATTACGACTTGCAAATTGACCTAATTGAAATATGTTTACATCAGAAACATAATTATCATAAAAATTAAAATTATGACTTTGATTGCTGAACGCAGCTTTTTGCCATAATTCGAAATAACTTCTTTCTCTTAAAAACTTATCAGCATAAAATGTTGCTATTATATCTGCTGACTTATAATCTATTGCTATTTTATATGCTGGGCCGTGGTGTTTAACTTCTTTCATTTCAACTGTACGTTCAGGCATTGATATAGCAGAACAAAATGCTTGTACACGTCTAGCGTTTGCTTTTTGTACAGAAATCATTTCTGCTGAACTTTTGAATGTAGTTTCTAATTCGTTTGCACCATCACTTAATTCAGAACCAGGATCTATATTTGTAAGACCTGCACCACCAGCTTTTGGTAAATTAAACTCAACATAAAATCTTGCCTTACGAGCAAATCCTTCTGCTTCATTAATATATGATTGTACACGACCCATTGTGGTTTCAGGATTGCCACCTGCTTTTTGTCTAAAACGTGGATCGCCTTCAACATTATCTAAAGAACGATCACGTGGTAAACCTAATCTTATATCAAAACCACCAATACGAACTCCACCTCTTAATATGGCCATTACAATGATCTCCTTGAAGCTGCATATACACCAGCAGCAGGTCTCTTTTGAAATTGTTGTACTGGTAAATAACAAGCAATAGCGGCTTGTGATAAATCAATTCTTAAAAAACTTGATCTAACGTGTTTGTACAAATACTTTTTGATTGTTGGTTTTACAAGTGGTATATTTTTTACCCTTGACCAACTTACATCAAATCGTGCTGTATCTATTTTTTTACTTGTTGCGTATCTTTGCATATTTTCTAATAATTGTAATCGTAGTAATGGTGGTAAATAATGAAAGTTTAAACCACTAAAACCACCTTTAATTCCTTCTAATGGTAACACAAGAGGAAACGTATCGTAATACGGCAACGTTTCTTTATACTTTGGATCATAAAAGAATAAATTTAATAAACCTAAATTCGGTCGTGCAGTCAATGTACCTTGTGCCATTAATTTATTAGCACTAATCTTTTGACCAATAGACTGTACAGCATTCTTATACCAACTTGCTGACTTTGTAGTATCGCCTTGTTTATTAGCTAATTTATCTAGTATTGAAACCATTGTCTATATTTATATTAACTATAGACACCTATGTCTTTTTCAGTAAAGATTTTAAACTCTAAATCGTTGCCTTCACAGTACACTTTAGCGGCTTGCCATTTAGCTTGGTTCTTTATATATTCTAATTGTTCACTCACAAAAGAACGACTTTGTTTCTTTGGTTTCTTAGGTGGAAAACACTGGCGATATGGTTTTATTTCAACCATAAATTTCTTACCTGTTTTTAACTTGAATATAAAATCAGGATAATATCTATGAATACGATAATCAATAGGTGAACGATAGATAATAGGTATTTCTTCACTAGCCCAAAACTCAACAGCATCATTTTTATCCAAATACACCATCATACGCCTTTCTAATAGTGAACGATACACTATTCTATTTGGGTCACCAGCGTACTTTTTAGGGTGTGTAGGTTTGTAAATTCCTTTATAACTTGCTCTCATATCACATATAAATATTACTATTAAACATACAAGTATTTATGGCACTATCAAAAGTAGCAAATTTAATCCAAAAGAATTTAGGTAACTTAACAGGCGGAGGTTTAGTCGGTTTAGGTGGTGGTATTATAGGTGCTTTAACAGACAAAGCAAAGAATATGGCACAGACAAATGCCGCTGCTGCCAAGATATTAAACAAATCGCCATTAGAATTAAATGATACAAGTCCTGTAGCACATATGAAAGAAAATCCTTATGACTATGGCACAGTATATTATCCTAATAATGTTCAATCACTAGAATCAGGTCATTACATAATTTTTGATGTATTAGAAAAAGATACAGCAGCAAGTGCTCTTGCACAAAGTGCTATGGCAGGTTCAGCTAAAGTAGCTAGATCATTAGGTAGAGATGATGTAGCACAAAAGGTACAACCAGCACAACGAACAAGTAGAGTTACTACAATAAAAAATAGAAAAGGTGGAACTGAAGATAGAATAGTACAACCATCAAGTGGCATTAGCGCAGGTTTAGCAGGCAATAGAACTGTAAGAGTTTCAAAGACAATTGTATTATATACGCCACCAGGATTAAAAACTTCTTATGGTGCAGTACACGAGGGTGTAGAAACAGGAATTATAGGAAATCTTTTAGGTTTACAAGGTGGTGGTGCTATTAAATCAACAGCAGAACTGGCCGGCAGATTAAAAGATGCCGCAGCTGCATTAGGTACAGAACTTATATCTGGTGCATTATCAATTATTCCTGGTATGGGAGATTTAAAAGGCGCATTAACAAAAGTTACAGGTAAGGCAACTAATCCTAATACAGAAATGGTATTTAAAAGTGTACCTATGAGAAGTTTTGATTTTGTTTTTGAATTTGCACCTAAAAATAAAAAAGAATTAGAAAGTATGACAAAGATTATAGAAATCTTTAAATATCATATGCACCCTGCTATTGAACAATTTGGAAATGATTTTATAGTGCCAGAGGAATTTCAAATAACTTATATGTACTTAGAACACAGAAACCAATATATTCCTAGAGTGAGTCGTTGTGTATTAACTAATTTAGATTTACAGCACGGTGAAGATAATAATTTCAGTACTTTTGCAGGCGATGATAATGGCGCTGCTCCAATTTATACTAAGATGTCATTAAAATTTAGTGAAACCGAAATTATGACTAAAACAACTATTGTTAAAGGATTTTAATGTACTTCTCATATTTTCCAAAAGGTACTTACGATTTAAAAGGTGATGGTAGAGAAAAACTTGTTACCAATTTAATGGCACGTGTTAAGATAAGATCAAAAGTTTTAGATGAAGTAAGTCTATATGATCTATACGATATACCTGAAGGCGAAACACCAGAAATTACAGCAAGAAAACATTTTGGCAGTCAATATTATCATTGGGTAATTTTAATGACAAATGATATAACAGACCGATATTATGGATGGCCATTAACATCATACGAATTTGAAAATTATATAAATGACAAATACACAAATCCAGATGGTGTACATCATTATGAAATTATACAATCAAGTGGTAAAATTAAAGGTGAAGGTCCAAGTGATTTTGAACATAAATTAATTGTTAATAGCACTGAACCAAATGCTATAGCAATAACAAATAGAGATTATGAACAAAGAATACAAGATCAAAAACGACAAATCAAATTATTAGACCCAGCGTATTTACCTATATTATTAGAAGAATTTGAAAACTTGATGAGCGAATAATGAATCTATATGATACAATAGACGGCAAAGCTTTAAAAAAGCCTGGTGATTATATACTTTCAGATATAAGATTAATTTCATATCGTAGTGCAGATGGCAGTAATACACCAGATATTATTGAAATAGAAACTCTTGTATTAGATTTAAATATATACGAAAGCATTTACAATAAAACATTATCAGGTAATATGTTGATCGTAGATGGTAACAACGTAATAGGTAAATTACCATTAACAGGTAATGAAAGACTTGAATTTAAATTTTTCACTCCATCATTAGGTAAAGGTTATGATTTCTCTATGAAGTCAGGCAATCCAATGTATGTTTACAAAATACAAAATAGAGCACCAATAGGTCCAAAAACTCAAACTTATCTATTACATTTTTGCAGTAAAGAAATGATACAGAATGAATTGGTTGTAGTAAAGAATGCTATGACAGATACATTTTCAAATATGGCGGCCAAAATTACTAAAGAACCAAATACATTATCATCAGCAAAGAATTTTTATTTTGAACCATCATATGGATTATATAAACACGTATTTGGTAGATTAAGACCTTTTGATGCCATTGACCAAATATCTTTATTATCTCAAAGTGAGAAATACGCAGGTGCCGGTTATTACTTTTATGAAACAAGTTTAGGTTTTAATTACCGTTCACTTGAAAGTATGTTAGCAATAGATGGTAACACAGCAAGACCCGTTGTTGCAAGATTCAGACCAAAACCTTCTAATGTAAAAGATGGTGGTGGCAGTACAGATATTAAAAATGAAATGCAAATTGTAAATAATTTCAAAATATTAGATCAATTTGATACACTAAAAAATTTAAGAAACGGTGTATACGCAAGTAAGTTAATTACACACGATCAATTAAATAAAACTTACGAAGAAACAGATTTTGATTATAATAAAGAATACCAATATTTACACCACACTGAATCAGGAAAAGATGGTGTTAAAACAGATAACAAAGGTATATTGCCATTACATTTAAGAGAAGGCGCCTACTTATCAGACTATCCAGAATCAACAATGTACCTATGGCCAAATACACAATCAATACACGGTGACATAAGCTCACCACCGATTAAAGATATATTACTCAAAAGACTTTCACAAAGATTGGCGTTTATGTCTAACCGTTTAGAAATTACAGTACCAGGATTTACTGGTGTAACCGCAGGAGATTTGATTACTTTTGAAATGCCTTCTTATACACCTGCCGGTGACGTAGAACCATCAGGAAATGACCCCTATATGTCAGGTAGGTATCTGGTTACTTCAGTAAGACACCAATTAAACCGAACATTAAAAAAACACATAATGATATTAGAGTGTATGAAAGACAGTGTTCGCAGACCTTATCCTGAAGAAACTAACGATACATTTATCGGTAAAGAAAAAAACAACGAAGGTATTATAGATATATATAAATTAGATGAAATATATAGCAACGAAGCAGGTGGTTTATTTAAAGGATAAAACTGAGAAAACCTCCGAGACCGCCGCTCCGACGGCTATGTAATATTATAACTATATGGACGCTGGCCACCTTACAGAAACCAAGAGGGAACCGCACCATAAATATGTAGAAAGGGAACTATGAATATAAGTGAACTAAATTTTACAGGTATCAAAGAAGTATTGAGTAAACTTAAAGTATATCTCTTTGGTAAAAGATGTAAGTGTAAAAATAAGAAATGAATAAACTAATAGATATGATAAAAGCAATATACGAGGGTATCGGCCACCTCTATGATAAAGTCGTGCTAGCGCACTCCTTGTCTAATAGTATATGGATTTATTACGGTGCCATTGTGTTTTGTATATTCTTTTTGGTGGCCAGCTGGCCTGCGTAGAGATTAGGAAATAGAAATTTATGACGTATGTTGTTGTGTTATTATCAGGCGCTCTAACGAGAGTAAACAATGAATAACGAAAACTTTATGGGACTTGGAGGGTTTCTCTGGTTCTTCGGTGTAGTAGAAGATAGACAAGATCCTCTCAAAGTCGGCCGTCTAAGAGTAAGAATAGTCGGTGTTCATACACAGGATAAACAGGCCCTACCAACGGCCGATCTACCGTGGTCTCTTTGTGTTTTACCGATTACGGCCAGTGGTATTTCAGGTATCGGCCAGTCGGCGACCGGTTTACTTGAAGGTTCTTGGGTGTTTGGGTTTTTTAGAGATGGGCAATTTCGTCAAGAGCCACTTATATTAGGTAGTTTACCAGGAAGGCCAACTGAATTGGCGGACAATCGAAAAGGTTTTTATGATCCAAATGAAATTTATCCGAGATACAAAGATGAGCCAGATGTAAATAGACTGGCCGTGAATGATGCGAATAAACCACATCCAAGTTTGGCCAGCCGAAATGAACAAAGAATTACAGGCATTGCAACGGCCGACTTTAATGCGATTTCAGCGGCCTCTGGTGACCAAATAGCCGGATCAGATGGCGACACATGGAATCAACCTGAATTGCCTTATGCGGCCGTTTATCCATATAATCACGTATACGAGAGTGAGTCTGGCCACCTCAAAGAATATGACGATACACCAGGTGCTGAACGTATACACGAGCGCCACCGTTCAGGTACCGGTACAGAAATATCGGCCGATGGTACAGTAACGAATATAATCAAAGGTGACCATTACAGTATCATAGACGGTAACCAGCAGGCCTACGTACAGGAGAATCACGACCTGACCATTAATGGCCGTTACAAGTTATATATTAATAAGAATGGCCAAACGAATAACCACTATGATATACAGATAGGGCCAGGTGCAAATGTAAATATACAGGTGGATAATGGTGATATTAATTTACACACATTGACTGGCCGTTTAAATTTAAATAGTGGCGGCGATACGAATTTAAAGGTAGGTGGTTCTTTAACAATAGATGTAGCAGGCAATCTGATACAGAACGTAGAAGGCAACACAACAGAACAAACTACAGGCACAGTAATTGTGCGTGGTTCAACGATTGATCTAAACCCATAAAGGCCAGTGGTGGAACTGGAAAGCAATCATAATCTATAAATGCAATAACATCAAGACAAGGTAAGTATGGCCCATACCAGCTGGCCAGAATCTCTCACTTAAAGAGCATCAAAAAATTTCCTGGTGGCTTGACACTGTTCCAGGTTTGATATATAATAGAGTATGAAAACGGTGGTGTATACAAAAGAAGAAACAGTTTCTTGTAATGGTTATGATGAAGTACAACAAGAGGCAACTCATCCTTTGGTCTACTATACACTAAAGGAATATAAGGACGGCCAGACTAAGGCAGTTTGTTTCTATTGTGGTAAATGCTTTATGTATAAGAATGTATGATATTTAATAAAAAAATAAAATTCTATTGTAGTTTACCAGAAGTATTGGAAAAATATCCTATTATTAAATGCAAATCTGGTCATTTTAATTGGTTGAAAAGATCATCACAGGAGTATAAAAATGATTATGAAATTAATCATAAGTGCAAACATATAAGTGGTGTTATAAAGTGTGATGGAATACATTCAATTTTAAATACAGGTTATATTTTAAAAACGTGGTTTGATTTTACAATCAAAACAACTGATGATCCTTATAAGTTTGAATATATAATTCCAAATGAAATTTTTTCATATTTAGAAGAAAAAAAATACAATAAACAATTAATTTCTTGGTTTTCAGGTAATGACCCTAAATTAAATACACCTTTACCTAAACAATCTTTACAAACACTAATTAAAATAATTATGCCTTGGTCAGTATCTATACCTAAAGGTTGGAATTTACTTATTCAATCGGTTCCTTATTCTGATGAAACATCATTTACATCAACACAAGGTATTTTAAAATCAGGAGATTTTTTTGAAATCAATCCTATTATAATTTGGCATAGAAAAAACGAAGAAGTGTTGATTAAAGCTGGTACACCTCTATGTCAACTTATTCCAATTAAGGAACAAGATATAGAAATAGAAAATTTACCATATAATGATAAAATAAAAAAACACGAAGAACAGTGGAAATATAATATTTCCCATAAATTTACAAGAGATTACAAATAAAAATATGAATAATGCAAAATATCAAATGTTATTTCCATCACCTATTCTTAGTGTGGATTTACCACTAATAAAAAATGATTTATTATTAGATTACGTTTATAAAATTAAAAATGCAGATTTTATAGGCCGTGTTAAAAGTAATCAAGGCGGCTATCAAAGTTTGCCTTTAAATTTAAGAGATACAGAATTACAACCACTTTTAGATGATATATCTAATTTTGTTTCTGAATATATAGTTTTTTGCAATTTTAAAAAAAATATATCTTATAGAATACAAGATATGTGGTTTAATATAAATTATTATAAAGATACAAATGTAACTCATATACATCCAGGTTGTCTTTTTTCTGGTGTATTTTATTTAAAAACTAATGATGATAGTGGCAATATTGATTTTTTTCATCCTTCTATGGAGTTATTATCATATGATTGGTTGGACAAATATAAAGAACAATTAACAGAACAAAATTCGTTAGTGTATGGAATGCCTGCTATACAAAATAGATTATATATGTTTCCTTCTTGGTTAAGACATTCAGTTAAACCAAATTTAAATAAAAATGAAGATAGAATTTCTTTTTCTTTTAATATAGGAGTTCAAAATGTTGTTTAAAAAAGAAGGTTATATAATAATAAAAAATACTATACATAAAGAATTAACAGATTTTATATACAAATACTTTCTTTTAAAAAGACAAGTAGCAAAGACATATTTTGAAACTAATCATATAGAAAAGAATAGTCTTGATTATGGAACTTGGTTGGCTGACCCACAAGTGCCTAATACTTATTCAGTTTATAGTGATATTGTAATGGAAACTTTATTAACAGAAGTAATGCCTAAAATGGAGGACATTACAAATTTAAAATTAATACCTACTTATTCATATGCCAGAATTTACAAATATGGTGATGTATTAGCAAAGCATAAAGATAGGCCTTCTTGTGAAATATCTACTACTTTAAATTTGGGTGGAGATCCTTGGCCCATATATTTAAAATCAAAGAATGAAAGTACGATAAGAGTTGATTTATTACCTGGTGATATGTTAGTATATAAGGGTTGTGAATTAGAACATTGGAGAGAAAAATTTACAGGTCAAAATTGTGGTCAAGTTTTTCTACATTATAACAATAAAGAAACAGAAGGATCAATGGATAATGTTTATGACAACAGACCCCATTTAGGATTATCTTTATCATTTAAATACAGAAATATCAAATAATAATATATAAATAGACATATGGGTATAGTTAGACAAAGTACAGTTAATTTAAAACAAAGTAGTAATAAACAATATATTAAACAACTTACATTTCCTTTTAAAGATAGTTTAAAAAATCCAACTGCTGAGATTATTGAAAATATAATAAAGAATCTAGGCGTATCAGGCACAATATCTTGGTTATCAGATCATAACCGTGGAGATCCTGTTTATGACGGTAAGGTTTCAATTAATATTGTTGTTTCAGGTGATCCTGTAAATCTTGCAATCAATGATAAAAATACAATGTATGAATGTGCGGTAATTGACGAGGTGGCTTCACAGATTTATTTGTCTGATGGCAAACCAAGAGTCATATTTAAGTTGTCTATCAAAACTAAATCGTTTGACGAAGTCGTTGAAATATTAAAACCTTATATAATCTAGTGAAAAAAAGTAAATCAATCTCTAAGATTCCAGAAATCAAAAAACTACAAGCTCAAGTGAATAATTTACAGATGCAAATATCTGACTATCAACAGATAGTGAAAGAGTTGAGTGATAAGATAGAGTTATTAAAAAAGTTCGTTTAAGGATTTGTATGGACATTGTATCATTGTCAAACAAAGCAAAAGAATATCTAATTGGTCAAATGACCAAAACAAATAAAAAATACGTGTTACTACAGGCCAAAGGTGGTGGTTGTGCAGGTTTTAAATATGATTGGTCTTATCCTGAAGAAAAGGATCTGAATAGTGCAGACGATCGGATAATTCTAAATGAAAATTATACTTTGATTATTGATAAGTACAGTGCATTTAAATTAATAGGTATGAATATTGATTATATTGAATCAATCTCTGGTTCTTCTTTAGAGATTGTAAATCCAAATGCTACATCTACTTGTGGATGTGGTGAGTCTTTTTCTTAAGGATTTGTTGGCGACATTGGTACGTCAAAGATAAAAGCAATTCTCTCACAATTACCTATATTCTCGGCCATATGGTTCTTCTTATTGTTGAACCAAAAGAAGGTACCTGGTTCTATAATCACTTCTTCTTTCGTAAATTCTAAATCGCCGTGATCCCAAACACTGTATCTATAAGTGCCTGTGATACTCAAATGATAACGGTCTTTAGATTGATAGTATTTACCTTCGTCTATATGTTTGCCTGTGATTTGGCCAATCGGTGTTTTAAGAAAAGCACAACGGCCTAATCTACGACCAAAATTATTTTCGGCCAGGAATCGTTGGATCTCGGTGTGTCTTGAAGCGGCTTCAGTGGGTACACATATTTCTGTGTCACCAATAAACTCACCAGGTTTTGAAATGCCTCCCATTACTAATTGAAGTACACCTGATTTAACTAAACGTGTATGAGGGTCTTGGCGATCAGTGCCTTTCATACGGCCCACATTACCCCAATCTTCAGGATGTTGTTCTAATTGTTTTACAATACCTGATACGTCTATATTCTCTTTTATTATACGTATGTTCTTCATTTACGAAGTATATCTTTAAACATTAATATCCAAAGACCAATTACTGTAATCACAGCCACGAAGAATAATGTACTCAATATTAATTCTAACATATTAATTACACCACGACTCTTTTGCAAGGCCGTAATATTCTCTTGCATATCCGTTTTGTATTAATGCAACACGTAAAGATTTACCATCAACCAATACATCACCTAATACACGACCACCAAACTTATCCCAATCAGCAATGGCAACCTGTATTTTCTTACCATTTGCAATTGTTTTTTTAGTGAACTCGGTAGCGGCTAAACCTTTTGTATTTTCTTCTGGACACTTAGCACGAAATCCTTTTTCTGGTGTATCAACACCATAGACACGAATCAGTAATTCTTTTTTAAGTGGATCTGGTAGAAACTTCGCTTCAAAACCTACAGTATCACCATCTAATACTCTTGTTAATTTATAATCATACACTTTCATTTCTACTTCCTTCGCCAACGCCAAAGACGGTAGAAACATTAATATTAATAATAATATTCTCATATGTCTAATATATCACTATTTGACTATTTTGTCAACAGCTTTTTGATTTCTTCATACCAGTAAATACCACCATCTCTTAGTCTATCATTAGAATCACGTAGTTTTTCCATACGTCTTTTGAAATAGGCCAGTTGAGTGCGATTTAATAAGTCTTTATCTTCAACATAACTAATAATATGGTCTATATCAGGACAAGTGAAGTCAGGTATCTTTGGTGCTTTTTTCTTTAAAGTTTTTAAATTGGGTTTTCTACCAGCCACGTTTTCTTCTACCTTTTAAAGCCAACAGTTTAAGTTTTTTTAACTGTTTTAACTTTTTTAAATAACGTTTTGTTTGGCAAAAGATAGAGATGTAAATATATCCTAGGCCAGCAATGATACTGGCAAGTATGAATA
>Ga0209296_1002016_pt1 | contig 14903 bp, 10 predicted proteins | sample S_130206_EF_Meta_FD_187319 | JGI IMG/M metagenome (GOLD analysis project Ga0209296, IMG submission 187319) | Freshwater microbial communities from Lake Simoncouche, Canada to study carbon cycling - S_130206_EF_MetaG (SPAdes) (version 2) | ecosystem: Environmental > Aquatic > Freshwater > Lake ...
GCGTCATTCTTGCCGCCGTCCTCCTCACGCTCCTCCCCGAACTCCTCCGTCCCATCGCCGAGTATCGCATGATCATCTACTCACTCCTCCTGATCGTTCTCATGCTCGTGCGCCCCCAGGGCCTCTTCAATTTCAAGCTCGGCAAGGCCAAGACTTGAAAACGCGCCTGTTCGCGTCACCTTCCGCGCCATGAACGCCACGCTGCTCGAGGAAACGATCACCCGCCTGACGCCTGACGAAAAACTCGCTTTGATTGGCAAACTCTGGTCCTCGCTCGACACGACCCATTTACCGATCCCACCCGCCGTGCTGGCCGAATTGGATCGGCGTCGCGTCGAATACGAACGCGACCCCAGTTCCGCCCTTACCCTTGATGAGTTGCTCGCACGGGTTCGTCGCAAACTCTAAATGCTCGCCGTCAGTTACGCCAAAGAGATCGACGACGACCTCACCGCAGCTGGCCGTTGCTATGTCGAACAACGTCCCGATCTCGGCGAGGATTTCCTGCGCGATTTTCAGGTTACCGCTGGCCTGATCGCATCGGTCGGCCAAGCGTGTCGACAGGTCGTTCAGGACTACCGGAGAGTTCATCTCAAGGATTACCCCTACGCCGTATACTTTGTGATCTATGGCGCCCACGCCGTAATCTATTTGGTCATCCACACCAGTCGTGATCCCGTTCTGATTTCCAGCCTGCTCGGCGAACGCCGCTGACCCATGCCCGCCCTCCTCCAACTCGACCAAGCCACGATCCGTTTCGGCGGCCTCACCGCCGTCAACGCCGTCGCTTTCACCGTGGGCGAAAACGAGCTCGTCGGCCTCATCGGCCCAAACGGCGCCGGCAAGACCACCGTCTTCAATCTCATCACCGGCGTCTACCAGCCCACCGAGGGCACCGTCTCGTTCGACGGCCGCCCCATTGCCGGGCTGCGCGTCAATCAGATTGTCGAGCTCGGCATCGCCCGCACGTTTCAAAACATCCGCCTCTTCGGTTCCCTCTCCGTCTTCGACAACGTCCGCGTCGCCTGCAATCTCCACCGCGCGACCGCTCCCGTCCAGTCGCTCGTCCGCCTCAGCGCCTTCCGCGCCGACGAAGCCGCGATCACCAAACGCGCCGAGGAGCTCCTCGATATTTTTAATCTCCGCCGCTTCCGCGACGCCCCCGCGAAGAGCCTTCCCTATGGCGAACAGCGCCGACTCGAAATCGTCCGCTGCCTCGCGACGAAACCGAAGCTCCTCCTCCTCGACGAGCCCGCCGCCGGCATGAATCCGACCGAGAAGGTGGAGCTCGTCCGCCTCATCCAGCAGATCCAAAAACAGTTCAACCTCTCCGTCCTCCTCGTGGAGCACTCGATGAAAGTCGTCATGGGCGTGTGCCAGCGCATCGCCGTCCTCGATTACGGCGTGAAGATCGCCGAGGGCACGCCCGCCGAAATCCAGTCCAATCCGAAGGTCATCGAAGCCTACCTCGGCGAAGACCACCAGAACGCCCTCGCCCATCACTGAGCCGATGCTCTCCGTCTCCGACCTCTCCGTTTCCTACGGCGCCATCAGCGCCCTCAGCGGCATTTCCTTCACGATCGAGCAGGGCTCCATCGTCACCCTCATCGGCGGCAACGGTGCCGGGAAAACCACCACGCTCCGCACCATCTCCGGTCTCCTCCGCCCCGAGCGGGGCACCGTCACCTTCCTCGGCGAAAACATCTCCGCCCTCGCCCCGCACAAAATCGTCGCCCGCGGCCTCTGCCACGTCCCCGAGGGTCGGATGATTTTCTCCAACCTCACCGTCGACGAAAATCTCTCGATGGGCGCCTACCTCCAAAACGACGCCACCCTCATCGCAAAAAACCGCGATTACGTCTTCAGCATTTTCCCCCGCCTCAAGGAACGCATCAAACAAACCGCCGGCACACTCTCCGGCGGCGAACAACAGATGCTCGCCATCGGCCGCGCGCTCATGAGCAACCCGAAGTTCCTCATGCTCGACGAGCCGTCCCTCGGCATCGCCCCACGCCTCATCAGCACGATTTTCGAGAAGATCGTGGAGATCAATAAATCCCACGGCATCACCATTCTCCTCGTCGAGCAGAACGCCAACCTCGCCCTCGAAGTGAGCAGCTACGCCTACTGCCTCGAGACCGGCCGCATCGCCATGGAAGGCGAAAGCAAAAAACTCCGCGCCGATCCCCAGCTCAAAGCCACCTACCTCGGCGGTTGATCCACCCGCCCCGTAGCGCGGTGCTTCAGCCCGCGCTTTTGCCGTCCTCCTCTACTCGGGCCGCTCGGGTCCCCGTGAATTTTGCGTCCCGATCAGGGCAGCACGTAAACTTCCACGAGCGCCACTCCCGTCGCATTGCCGACGCCGGCGACCCGAAACGTATACGCGCCCGGCTCCAGTGTCAGCACGAGCGCACTATCCCGGCTGCCCGCCGCGAGCGCGAAAGCCCCGGTCGTCACAGCCGCCGTCGCCACCGCCTGCGGATTCGTTTGGGTCTGCCAGTTGTCGTTGCTCGCGACGACCGTGTCGCCGCGAAACACCGTAATCGTCGGATCCGCGAGCACGCCCGCGACGCCAAATGCCGCGAGCCCCGGCCCCACCGCGCGCACGAGCACGGTGCGCGCCGCCGAGCCGCTAAGCACGAAACCCGGGATGATCACGCCATCACCTGTGCCCACCTGCGCCCGGCAGGAGAGATTCGCGAGCTGGCCACCGGGGCCACTCGTCGTGACGACCGGCAGGAGTTCGACCGGCAACTGGCTCACATCGAGATCGGGCGTGGTATTCCACCGCTTCACATAGCCCGCGGGCGCCTGCACGGTCGTGCGAAAGATCACGGTGTTGTCCAGGTTCAGGTCGCTCGTCCAAATAAAGGACGCGCCCGTGAAATCGGACGCGACATAGTCGCCGTCGGGGCCGACGCGCGCCGCCGTGTATTCGGTCGCGACGCCCCAAGTGCTGTCGTCAAAATCGGATCCATACCAGCGGGCCGGCAGCGGCGTGCGCAACACCGCGGGACTGCCCACATTGGAATTGAGGGGACCGGTGAAAAAAGACTTCGCCTTCCATTTGGCATTCGTGACGGTTCCGTCACCGAGTTTGAGAATGAAACCGGCGTCGCCGATCTGCGTGCCATATTCGAGCCCCGTTGCAGGCTCGGCGTTGTCTTTCGCCAACACCGCGATCGTCATCGGATATTCCGGCAGAATTTTTACCGAGACCTGATTGTGCGGCAGGAAATCAATCGAATCTATCGCAACCATTTTTCCATTGATGAAAATCACGCACCAATTGTCGGCATAAGCATTGAGGGAAATCGTATTCGCAATCGTCGGTTTGATCTGGGCAAAAAGCGGTCCGCTGGCCGAACTGAAAAACATCAAACCGAGAACGAGTTTGCCTAACGAGTGAGTGAACGTGTGCATGAGATTCAGCGGAGCGCAGAGGGACTGCGGAGGCCGTGCACACAATCACCGCGCAAGCTTGCCCGGAGCAGCAATCGCAAGCGGTGCACCCGGAGCTTGAGCGCACCGATGGTCAGCTCCTCGAGCTTCGCGATCGTCTGGTAGCTGGCGCCGTCGAGCACCAGCCGCAAAATGCGGCGATCTTTGTCACTGCAGTTTAACGTCGCCCGCTCGACCTCCTCCATGATTTCACGGCAACGTCCGGACGCCTCTTCCGCAGGTTCTCGGTCCAACCACGGCGTTGGGTCGATGACCGAAACCGGCCGACATTTCGCTCGGCGGAGTTGGTCGAGCACAGTGTTTCGCGAGAGCATAAACAGCCACGACTCAAACAGCGCCGCTTCGCGCAGCCCCGGGAGCCGTCGGCACATTTTGATCATAATCAACTGCACGATATCTTCCACTGCGTCCCCGCCGCGCATCATCGGCCTGACAAATCCCGCAATGCGTCCGGAATAGCACCGCACGAGTTCAGATTGGGCGTCACGGTCTTCGGCCTGGGCACGTGTCACGAGCGCCAGCAGCGCCGGATCGCTGATCATCCCGGAGCGCGCGGACTCGCTCGACTCGGTTTGAGCGCAAGCCAACGTGAAATCAGCGCCCTTGGCGGGAAACGCTTCCGCCCCCCGGGACCGGCCGGACCTTTCGATTTCGCAAAACATGGAGCTACGGAGCATCGTAAATTTCCAGCAGACCGACACCGGTCGTCGCCCCCACTCCGCTGACTTGCGCAGTGTACACACCGGGCTCGAGCACCACCAATAACACCGCATCACGCGATCCGGCAGGCAGCGCGAAGGAACCGACACGCACCGCGGTCGCGATCAACTCGGCGGAATTTGTCGCGGCCGACCAGTTGTCATTTTGCTGCAGAGCGGTGGCGACGCCTTGCTTGAATACCGCCAACTGCGGATCCTCCAATGTGCCAGCCACGCCGAAGCTCCCCAGCGTGGGTCCGATGCCGCGAATCAACAGCCGCTTTGGCTCGATTCCGGAAATAACAAATCCTGCAATCAAAACTTCTGACCCCGTGCCCACCCGGGTGCGGGCCGATAGATTGACCAGTGGCGCAATCGCGCCTGCCGCGGAAACATCGTAAACCTCCACCAGCGCCACTCCGGCCGACGTCGCTTTCGAGGTGAGTTGTGCGGTATAGGCCCCCGTCGGCAGCGAAGAAATCAGCGCTGCATCCCGACTGCCCGCCGAGAGCGCAAACGCTCCAAACTGCGCGGCCGTTGTCGAGAGCTGGGCGACATTCGTCGCCGCCCCCCAGTCGTCATTGGTCGCCACCACTGCGCTCGTGGGCGACAGGACTGTCAGCACCGGATCCGCGACGACACCGGCGACGCCAAACGAGCCCAGCGTCGGGCCAATGCCGCGGATCATTAACGTCGGGGCCGTTCCACCACCGACCACAAATCCGACGGTGAGTATTTCGCTGCCCGTTCCCGCAGTTGATCGCACCGAGAGATTCACCAAGCGGCTCGTGCCGAGCGCCACGACGGCATTGCCGGATGTGACGGCACCGGTCGCATTCGTCAGCGTCACGGAATACGTGCCGCTCTCCGCAGCCTTAACACCGCTCAGACTGAGTGCAGCGCTGGAGCCAGTGGTGATGGCCACGCCGTCCTTCTTCCATTGGTAACTCACCGGCGAATCACTCGTCGCCGCCACGGACAAACTGACCGTAGCGCCTACCGCCACCGTCTGAAACGCGTTCGGCTGCGCCGTAATGACCGGCGGCGTCGCCAGCGTAACGGAGCGCACCGCGAAGACGCGGTAGCTGGACGTCATCACTTCATAGCTGATCAGGCCCTGCGCGTTGCGGCCGGGGCCATTGGCCGCGGGGATCGCGTTGTTCACGCCAAACTCCACCAGCCACGCGCTCGTGGGCACGGCATTGCCACCGCCGCGCAAGACCGTCGACGACCAGTAGGCCGTCGCCGGCGTCGTCGCGGAGGGAAACAGGACGCGGTTGACCGGCGCCAACGCGGCCGCAGCCGTCGTGGCCGTCGTGAGCGTGTAGTCAGTCAGCGACTGGAGTTCTTTGATGTTCGGGAGACGCCAGTCGGTGAAGCCGGCGAGCGCGAGAGTCTCCGCGTAGGCGAGCGCCCCTTGCCACGTCACCGCCGAACTCGGCACCTGAGTCCACATGAGCCCCGTGTCGAGGTCGGTGATGGTGCCATCGAGATTGTTTTGATAGTTGTGACCGTTGGTCGGTTTCGCGCCGCGAACATAACGCGCATGATAACGGAGCGTGCCGCCCGCACTCACGGTTTCGGCCCTGGGCTTCGGCCCCATGCCGCCGCCGGAATTCACGCACCAAACCTTCGTCGCATCCGCTCCATAGAAATCGGTCGACCACCAATACTCTGCAGCTCCGGCCGGATTGCTCGGAAAAAACGTCGTGTTAACCGCAGCCGGATTGCCGTTGTTGAAATTCAAAATACTGAACAACTCTATCGGCGTCGGCAACCGCCAATCTCCGTAGCCACCCGTCGTCACGCTGCCGGCGCGGGCCATCGCATTGTCCCAGGTGGATTCACCGTTATCTACCTTCTGCCACATCAGTCCGGTCACCTTGTCGGTGATCGTGCCGTCACCGTTATCGGTGTAGCTCGGTGGATTGATCGTATAGTCCGAGTCCTCACCGAAAGTCTGCGTCGCATCGATCGTCTGTCCCGTATCGGGCAGCTTCAGCATGCTGGGGCCGGACATGCCATACGTCGTGAGGCGATTGCCGCCACTGTTATAGGTGGTCGTCGTCGGCTGAATCGTCGGCAGTCGCCACGTGACCGTGAGCGTCTTCGGGTTGGCGTTGCGATTGATGCGCCAACACTCGTCGTAGGTGGCCGTGCCAATTTGCACGCGCATGAGAAATTGGTCTGCCGAGGGCGTGCCCGTGAGGGATTCCGACATGTTGCCGGCAGCGTCGACGTCGAAGGCGACGGGATTCTTGTAGGCGACGATGCGGGCGCCTTGCACGGCCTGGGCCGTGTAGCCGCCCGTGCCCGATTGGCGCATATTCTGCACCTCAGGTTGTCCGTCCACCTGATTGCCAAAGTTAATGACCGTGCCGCGAAACGCGGTGTGCAAATACGGATTCGCCGGACCCGTCGCCGCGCTGCCGATCGCGTGGTAATGATAACCCCACGCACCGTGGTCGTGACCGCCGCTGGCATCGAGCGTCTGCCGCGGCGTCCCGTCAGGCTCGGTATAACCGTAAATCGGATAGCCGTCCAAGGCCCACGCCACGGGTTTGTCGATGCCGAGAATCGCCTGCAGGTGGACCGGCGCGATGTGGTAGTGGTAATCGTCGGCGAGACCACAGTGACCTCCGTAGATGTCCAATTCACCGATTTCTTGGGAAAAGCGGCCGGTGTTATTGCGCGGGTTGAAGATCGCGATGCCGTCGGCCCCGACCGCGATGGCCCCGCGTAAAAAATTCGCCGAGTTGATCGGTATCGGTGAAACGGAGGGCGTGGGGACCAGCGGCAAGCGCCAGACGTTGGGTTTGTTGAATCCAATCGAGCCTTGGTCGCGTTCCGGATTCGTGGTCGAAGCGAAATACGACGTCGGCACCGGGATCTGCTGCTGCCACGAGGTGATCCCCACCATGAGCGTCGGCATGATCGCAGGATTCGGAACATTGTCCGACTCCACGTAGAAAGTCGTGGCATCAAAATACGCACGCACCCGCGGCTTAAAAGCGCCGAAGGACGCCGCCATTGCCGCGCCATAGCCTGGCGCCGGAGACGCCGCCGTCGTGGTCGTGGACCCGGCCCCCTCGGCAGCCAGCATTCGCGCCACCTCCGCGTGAATCCACGCATCGCCCTCGTGAGCCAGGCCGGGCGATGCACCGAGTGCGAAGGCGAGCGCCACGCAGCCGAAACGTAGAAAATGGTTTACCATAGAAAATGGGGATCAGGGGACTTCGTAAATTTCCACGAGCGCCACGCCGGTCGAGTTGCCGACGCCGCTCACCTGCGCGCTGTAGGTGCCGGGTTCGAGCGTGACGAGCATCGCGGAGTCACGAGAGGTGGCCGGCAACGTGAACGCACCGACCTGTGCACTTGCGAGGCCGAGCTGCGCCGCATTCGTCGCCGACAGCCAATTGTCGTTCTGTTGGATCGCGGTGCTTGCGCCCTGACGGAAGAGCGCGAGCTGCGGATCGGCCAGGACTCCGGTAACGCCAAATTGCGTGAGACTGGGCCCGATCGCGCGAATGAGCACCTGCTTCGCCGCATCGCCCTGAATCGCGAACCCTGCGATGAGGATCGAGCCCCCGGTGCCGACGTTGGTGCGGGCCGACATGTTGACCAATTTCGCTGAAGTGTTGGTGGTGGACGTGTCGTAGGCCTCCATCAGTGCGATACCCGGGGCCGGCGTCTTTCCGGTCACTACGGCTGAGTAACTGCCCGGGGTTAGATTGGCTATCAGCGCCGCATCGAGCGCGGTATTCGCCAGGGCAAAGGCGCCGACACGCGTCGTGACCGCGACGGTTTGATTGGAGTTGGTGCCGGTAGCCCAGTTGTCGTTGGTGGCCACGACAGAATTATTGGCGTCGGTAACCGTGAGCACCGGATCGGCCAACACTCCCGTGACGCCAAATCCTGTGAGGGCCGGCCCCACTCCGCGGATCAGCAGCGGCGCGGGATCACCTTGGCCGACGACGCAGCCGACAATCAAAGTATCGCTGCCCGTTCCCGCCGTGGAACGCACCGAGAGGTTTCCGAGTCGCGACGACCCGAGCGTGAGTGTGGCAACCGCAGAGGTCACCGAGCCCGCCGTCGTCGAAACCACGACAGTGTAGTTGCCGGCATCGGCCGCCAGCACCCGGGCAATACCGAGCACGGCAGTCGTCGCGCCCGGGATGTCGGCACCGTTGCGTTTCCACTGGTAGGTGAGCGGCAACGAACTCGTCGCGCTTACCGAAAACGTCGCCGCAGTGCCGCTCGAAACCGCCTGCGAGCGGGGTTGCGCGGCGATTACCGGGACGGGGCTTTGCTCGGCGCTAGTCCCCACGGTGTAGGAAAATGCGACGGTGCCGTTCACGCGTTCCGTGCCGGGCCTTTCATCGGCTGGCAGGTAGGTTCGAACATATTCCACCTTCACGCCCGTGGGCGCCACCGTCACACGCGTGTAGCCGCTGTCGGGAAACCGCTCGCCGGTCGCATAGGCATCGGAATTGAAGAGCGAATAGTTGGGATTGGCCGGAGAGCCGAGCGCCTGATACGTGACACCATCAAGTTGCTGATGAACCCAGATGTGATCATGTCCTTGGAAAAAAATCGTGACCTTGTTGGCGACGAAGAGCTGGTGGATCGGCAACGCCCAACCCGCGCGATTCTGCGGAAAGCCCGGCGTGCCGTTGTTGTTCTGCCCGCCCCATTCGAACTTGAGCGCGACGTCGATGCCGCCTCGCCCCGTGCCGTTTACGTGATGCGCGAAGACAAATTTGTAGTGCGCCCGGCTCTTCTCGAGCGTGGCCTTGAGCCAATCATATTGGGCCTTGCCGTGCGTGATCGCCCACTGGTCGGCTGTCTTATTTCCGCCGTAGAAGTCGTTGTCCACAACGACGGGCGATCCCCAATACGGATCGATCGTCACAAAGAGCGCATCGCCCCACTCCCACGCATAGTAGTTCCGCAATAAACCGATGTGCTCGATCGTCTCGGTGTTGCCGGAGTAAAAATCATCCGGCGCGGGCTGAGCATAATAGAGGTTGCGGGCATTCTGGGCCCAGACGGCGACGTTGTTGGGCGTGCCGTCGAGGAGATAGCGCGCCGCCTGCTCATGGTTGCCGTTGACGAGGAAGATCGGCGCCGTTCGACCGAGGATACCGAGATAGGGACGTTGAATAGTGTAGCGCTCGACCACCTGCGGCTGCGTGACCGCACGCGGGTTGGCCTGATTGATGGTATCGACGCTGAAATCGTCACCACTGGTCAGGTAGAAATCCGGTTGATCAGTCGCGACGGTGGCCATCGTTCGGGTATAAAACGCGGAATTGAACTGGGTGTTCGCACGCTCGGGATGCGAGTCACCCTGCACGCCAAAGACGAACGTGCTGCCCGGCGCGCGCTGCGTCATGAACGAATACTCCGGACTCGCGTCGTAAACCGATGCCGCCGCCGCGCGGAAACGAATCCGGTAAAAATAGCGCGTATTGGCGGCGAGTCCGGGCATCGTGACCTCCTGCGGCACATTCGCCGCGAGAGAGACAGGATCAATCTGGGCCGTGTAAGCGCCCGTTCGCGTGCCGTATTCCAAATAGGCCGATTGGGCGGACGGCGCGAGCAGGTTGGCCGCGATCGACTTATTGGTCGGTCGGCCGAGCACCATGGTCCCGGGAAAATCGGCGGCACGCAGGCCGGCGCAAACCAACAGGAGGAGGCAGAGGAGACGCTGTTTCATTCCGTTCAATTCGCCGGCGCCATCGTGTAGGTATGCGAAATCGTGCGATTCTTGAGCGTGGCCGTTTCCTGCGTCAGCAAAGCTGCGCGGACGTATTCCACCTTCGTGTTCTCCGGGGAAACCGTCACCCGCAGGTGACCCGAATTTGGCAGAATCGTGCCCTGGACGTATTTTCCGTCGCCGGCACTAGCGGTAGAGAAATTCGCCGTGCCGGGCTGCGGACATTCCTGATAAACAATTCCGTCGAGCTGCTGGTAGCCGTAGAAGTGATCGTGCCCGTGGAAGACGGCGCTGACCTTATTGGCAACGAGCAGTTGGTGAATCGGCATGTCCCAACCCGCGCGCTTCGCCGCGAATCCCTCCGTGTCGTCGGCATTCTTACCGCCCCACTCGTAGCGATGGGCCGCCTCCACCCCGCCGCGAGCGGACTCGATGCCACCGACGAGGTGATGCATGAACAGAAATTTGTATTTGGCGCGGCTGGTTTGCAGCGCGGTCTTCAGCCAGTCGTATTGCGCTTTGCCGAGCGACCAACGCCAGTTGTCCGCCGGGTTAGCGTTCGGATTGCTCAGCGTGTTGTTATAGGGATCGAGCACGACAAACAGCGCATCGCCCCATTCCCACGCGTAGTAATTTTCGAGCAGTTCATTTTTTCCAAATACGAAGCGCGTCTCGGCGCTGCCCGTGTAAAATGCCCCGTCGGGCACGGGAATCGCGAAGTAGCGTTTTCGGGCGATGATGTCCCAGCTGGCCAAGTTGTTGTCCTTCGCCGCCGAACGGTCCGCATCGTAAACGTAGCGATATTCGGCCTCGTGATTGCCGAGCGTAAACATGAACGGCACCGAATGGCAGAACTCCGCGAAGTTATTCCGCAACGTCACCGCACGAAACTCGATCAGCCCGTAATTCACCGTCAGCCCCGGCAGAATCGTCGGCATCTTGTCGGTCATGAAAATATCGCCCAAGTCGACGTGAAAGTCAGGGTTGTCGGCGCCGATGTTGCGCATCGCGAGCGTGAAGAGCGGCTGGCTCGTGATCTCGTCGAGATGGGGATCGGCCGTGATCGTAAAGGTAAACGGCGTGCCGCGCGGGCGAGCGGTCTGGAAGCTCCGCTCGCCCCGCGCGCGAAACACGGCCTCGCCCGGCGCACGGTAGCGCACGCGGTAAAAATAGCGGCGATTAGCTTGAAACGGAGCCGCCGGATTCGACGACTGCAGTTTGATTTCAAAGGGCGTGCCGGCCGCATAAGTCGCCGTGGGCGTCTGTCCGGTATAGGCGCCGGAGGCCGAACCATATTCCACGTAGACCTCGACGGCTTTGTTGGCCTCCAAATTCAGCATCACGCTCTTGTCGGTGGGAATCCCGAGAAATTCCGGCCCGGTAAACCCGAGTGGCGCCGTCGTGTCGGAAATCTTGAAATCCCACAGCGTGGATCCGACCACGTAGGACGCTGCGGGCGAGCTCGTCGTCGCACCGGCACTATTCGTTGCCGTGATCGAGTAGCTGACCGCCGTGCCCGCCACTTGCACGGGAATGGCCGCCCCGAAAACACCGTCGCCGGCCGCGCCGTCGCCATTCTGGCCATCGTCCCTCATCGTAACCGCGACGGGAGTAGAGCCCGCACCGGTTCCGACGGAGTAGTTCAAACGCAATCCCGTCACCGATCCACCCGGATCGGGTTGGCCTTTCGCCGTCACAAAAACTTTGTCCGCGTAGTTGGGAGCCGTCGGGGCAGTCGCCACTTCGACAACTGCAAACCCCGTCGGGGCCGGCGTCGGCGGCACCACGTAGAGTTCCACGAGGGCCGTGCCGGTCGTGTTGCCGACTCCACTGATTACCGCCGAGTATGAGCCCGGCGAAACTGTGACGAGCAACGCGGCATCGCGGCTCCCGGCCGGCAAAGCGAAAGCGCCCACCGCCGCAGCGACCGTGGCGACTTCGACCGCATTGGCCGCCGTCGACCAGTTGTCATTCGTCGCCAACGCGGTCGGACCGCTGAAAAGTGTGATGGTGGGGTCGCCCACGGCATCAGGCACACCAAGTGTCCCCAACGTCGGGCCCACGGCACGCACCAGCAGCCGCAAGGTGCCTGTGCCGCCAACCACAAAGCCCGGGATCAACACGCTGGTGCCCGTGCCGACGAAGGCGCGGGTCGAGGCATTCACAATCGAAGGCCCGGAACCGGGCGCGCCATCGTAGACTTCCACCAGTGCGATACCGCTGCCGCCATCGGTGGCCGTCACCGGCGCGGAATACGTGCCCGCGTCGAGATTCGCGACGAGCGCGGCATCCTTGCTCCCCGCCGTCAGGGCAAAGCCGCCTGCCGCCGTCATGGCCGCGGCATCGGCGGCGTTCCAATTGTCGTTGGTCACACTCGTCGCCACGCCACTGACGAGACCGAGACGCGGATCGGCCAGCACGCCACTCACTCCAAAACCTCCCAGGGTCGGACCGATCGCACGCACCACGATGGGTTTCGCCCCGGGACCGCTGAGCACGAAGCCCGGGATAGGTGTGCCAGCCGTGCCTCCGACCGCCGCGCGCGTGGCGATGTTCACGAGGCGAGCGGTGCCTTCATCCGCCGCGCAGCTCAGCCCGCCCGCGGCGAGAAAAAGCAGAAGAGAGAAAGCGGCACGTCGGCGCATGCCCCAACCTACTCGGGCAACGTTAACAAATGACAATCCGCCGGATTAAAACTCGTTAATTTTCTCAATCCCATCTGCGCCTCCAGCTTCACTTCAGCGGCGCACCGCTCACGTCGAGATCGGGCTTCGTGTTCCAGCGCTGCTTCCACTCGGTTTTTTCGACGCGCGTGCGAAAAATGATCGTGTTGTCGAGGTCGAGATCGGCACTCCATATGAACTTCGCACCTTTGAAATCGGCCGCGTAAAAAGGCTCCTTAGGATTCACGCGCTCTTCGGAAAACTCCTTCGCGTTCGCCCACGTGCTGTCGTCGAAATCGACCGCCCACCACTTTTCCGGAATGGGCGTATGCTCGACCTGCGGATGCTTCACGTCACCGTTTAGCGGACCCCTGAAAAAGCTCTTCGCCTTCCACGTCGCGTTCGAGACCGTGCCGTCGCCAAACTTAATGATGAATCCGCCGTCGCCGATGTGGTCGCCGTATTCGAGCCCCGTTTTCGGATCCGCATTGTCCTTCGCCATCACCGCGATCGTCATCGGATACTCCGGCAGGATATCCACGGAGATCACATTATGCGGCGTAAACGGAATCGAATCCACCGCGGTCAGCCTTCCATTGATATAAAGCACGAACCAATTGTCCGCGTAGACGTTCACTTTGATCGTGTCCGCCATCGAGGGCTTGATGAGGCCTTTAGCGTCACCGCCGCCCTTTTTACCACCGCCCCCTTTCTTTTTTCCACTCGGCGGCCCGTCCTGGGCAATCGCGCCTAACAGCATCGCCGCGGCGACCGCCAGGAAGGAAAGAATGCGAATGGGCTTGGCGAAAAGACGCGGCGACAGAAAAGCATGCATAGGTGATAAAGGGAAAAATTATTTCGCCGGCGCGACCGTGTAGCGATGGCTAACCGCACCGGTTTTCCTCGTGCCGTTTTCCGCATTCTCCGGGTAGGCACGGACGTATTCCACGAGCGCCTGCTGCGCCGACACGTTCACGCGGAGAATGCCCGAGGCGCCGGCGATCACCCCGCTTTTGTAGCCGTAGTCCTCGGCACTGCGGATGTTGTCGAAACGACTATGGCCCGGCTGCGGCACGAGTTGATAGACGATCCCGTCGCGCTCTTGCTGCGCGTAGAGGTGATCGTGGCCGTGAAACACCACCACGCCGCCGCCGCGCCGCCGGAGCAGTTGATGGATCGGTGCGTCCCACCCGGGACGCTTTTGCGCGAATGAATCGCGCCCGTCGAGGTCGCGCCCGCCCCACTCGAAAAACGCCGCCGCTTCCGAGCCCCCGCGGCCTTCAAGCGTTTCGCCGCCGACGAGATGGTGCAGGAACACAAAGGTAAATTTCGCCCGGCTGCCCGCCAGCGTCTTGCGCAACCACTCGTATTGCTCGCGCCCTAGGGTGCGTCCCCAATTGTCGCCGCCGCGATTGCGTTCGTTGCTATACCAATAGGGATCGAGCGCGATGAAGAGTCCGTCGCCCCACTCGAACGCGTAATAGTTCTGCAGCAAGCCCGCTTTGGGATGCAGCGTGGCGTTCCCCGAGTAAAACGCATTGGGCTCCGGGTTCGGGAAATATTTTTTCCGCTGCGCATTCGACCAGAGAGCCATCGCGTCGCCGCCACCTTTGCCCGGCTGCTCGCCGTCGTGGTTTCCCAATACCAGAAATACCGGCACGTCGGTCCCGACCAAACCGAAGTAGTAACGCTGCGCGATGTAGTGCGGCAGCGCGTCGCGATAATTCGTGCGCTTGTCCGTCATGAACGTATCGCCGAGGTCGACGTGAAAATCCGCTCGCGCCGCGAGGACGTTGGCGAGCGACTTCTTGTAGATTTCCGGATCGATTCCGAAATCGAGATGCGAGTCGGCCTGCACCGTAAACACGAACTGACTCCCGGGTGGCCGCGCCGTGGTGAAGGATCCTTCCGCGCTCACCTTCAATTCTCCGCGCCCTTCCGCACGCGATTGAAATTGATAGCTGTACCGGGTGTTCGGACGCAAACCGGTGAGCTCCACCTCTAGGGGAGAGTCCTTGTTAAATCTTCTCAGCGGCGTCCGCGTGGTCAACGCGCTCACCTCGCTGCCGAAGGCCACCACCCCCTCAACGCCGGCGTAGCTGAGAATGCTCAACGTCACGGAGTCTGCCGTGGGGCGACCCAGTATCAGATCAACCGCGTGCGCCGGCACCTCTGTCCGAAACGCCAGTGTCGGCAGACGGCCTTCACCTTTGCCACCACTCCGTTTTCCCTCCACCTCCGGACCGGGGCGCCGCTCCCCCTGGCGCGGTGCAGCGGCCCCATCGGCCGCAAAGGCCTGCATCGTCATCAGAACGAGTGCAATCACCGTCGCCGCGAGAGCAGTCACCATCGCCATTCGCC
>Ga0209296_1002017_pt1 | contig 14900 bp, 20 predicted proteins | sample S_130206_EF_Meta_FD_187319 | JGI IMG/M metagenome (GOLD analysis project Ga0209296, IMG submission 187319) | Freshwater microbial communities from Lake Simoncouche, Canada to study carbon cycling - S_130206_EF_MetaG (SPAdes) (version 2) | ecosystem: Environmental > Aquatic > Freshwater > Lake ...
TTTAGAAGCGGGGGCTGCAGCATGAGCTTTCAAAGAGGTAGCAATACCACCTTTTTTCATACCCATCATCTCAGACATTTCATGTTTAACCATGGATTTAGGGGCGCCAGCTTTCTTCATGAAGCCCACTTCTTTTTTAACCATTGCTTTAGATTCTTTCATATCGCCACCTTTAGAGAATTTTTTGCCTTTATCGGCAGTTACAAAATCTTTTCCCACGGTCTGTGGGATGCCTACTTTCTTGGCAAACGATGGCGAGTTGGCAATCGCGGCCATGAAATTGTGTTGTTTTTTGCTTGTGCTTGGCATATCAAACCTTAATGACCCAACCTTTGCCAAACACAAACCCGACAACAATCAAGCCAATCCAGATCAGTGCTTTTTCTACAATGGTTTTACCTACCATCTTGTAGAACTCGCCAGACATCTCTTCAATGGCCATCTTTGCCGCTGCTTTAGCAATGGCTTGTTCGCGTTCGGTTAATGTGATTTCGTTCATATCAGCAATTCCAAGCCCGAAGGCTTTTGTTGATGCGGGAGTTCGGGTCTTTCTTGGCCTTCTCTCCGGTCAGTTTTTTCTTCATGCCCTCCATACGGGCGCAAAAAGAGTCGCGGCGTTTGCCGCCCTCTGGTTGAGGGCGCTTCAGTCCGGGTTTTCCCGGATTGGCCTTGTTGTAGGAAGCCCGTCCCTTGGCGTTCAAGCCGCCCTTCTCGGACTTCCCCTCTTTGCGCTGCCATGCTGGAGACTTAGCCATAGAACACCGTAACTTTTGCAGTTGCAGGTAATGTCACATGGATATTGGTATTGAACAAAATACCTTCTCCGGGAATTAACATAGTGATTGGTTGTGTACCAGTACTAATGTTAAATTGCAAAAGAAGGGTGCCGCCTGATCCGCCGTCACGAAAGATTACATCCCCAGCAGTACCGCCTGATATGCAGTGATACGCTTTCAAACGTGTTCGTTGAGACACTACCGTGCCTGTCGCCTCAGTGTGCGCCGCTTTTACGTCATATTGCATCGTCATAATCAATCTCCTTTAAAACGGGGGCCGAAGCCCCTTGGGTTGATTAGGAATCTGCAAACGGTGTAGCAACAGTGCCGGAACCAATAACATTCCCACTCACCATGTACTTGTTAGCAGCAATTGCCACGATTTGAACCCATGTGCCAGCAACACCGCCGGTAGTTGTACCGTTCAAGTTGATGAAGTCATTGGAAGAACCGTTGGCAGAGAAGCCAACTACAGCGCCAGATGTATCTGAATCAATAGAGATCACAGCGCCAACGTACAAATCGCTGGAACCAGAAGTTGTACCAATCTTCAAAGAGCTTGTAGAGATGGTAGTAGGAACCCAGATTGTGTACACAACGCCTTCGTTGTTGGCTGTGCTTGGGTCTTGACCGGGGCCAGATGTAGTTGAATTAGCGCTGGTGTTAATTGTGGGCAAAGTCAATGTCAGTGCGGCAGCCAAAGAACCGCCAACAGAAATGATGCGACCGCCATGCTCTTCGGGGCTTAATGTGGTGCTTGCTGTGATTTCAACAGTAGTAGCTGGGCCTTGTTGATAAATGCCGCCCAATGAACGAACTGGGCCTTGAAACGTAGTACGTGCCATGATTTTTCCTTACATACAAGTTAAGTGCATCAGTCTGTATGTCGTCAGCCGGGACTGTCTAATGCACCGGATAAGCCCGGGGTTGATGCAATATACAACAAAAGAAAAGGGGGCACAAGGCCCCCCTTCAAATATTTCCGAAGAAATATTAGGCTCCGGGTGAACCGAAGACACCCAGTGGGTCAGACCAGCCGAACGAATAACGCTCGCGGGCTTTGTAACGAACGTTGCCTGTATCAAAGTCACCATCCATGGATGTAGACAAAGCAGCACGCTCAAAGTGCTTCAAACCGTTTGGAACGTCTGTGGTCAAGAACCAAGCGTTTGTGTCGGTCAAGAAGTGGTTAACGGTGTAGCCGCCAGAGATGGTGCCCATTTGCTTCAACGCGTTGATGTCGTTGTCAGCAGTAGAAACACGCAATTCGGTGTCAAGCAAACGCTTAGCAACGAACATCAATGATGGAGGAATCACCAACTTGACAGGCTTGGCTGCGATCAGCAAGCCGCGCTCATCAACCCAAGCAGCGATCTGAATCGTTGCGTTTTCTAGTGCGGTCTCGTTCAAGTCCGTATTAGTTGCAGGACGATTGCTGTTGACGCCACCAGACACCAGCGGGTGCGATGTGCTGAACAAAGGCACGCCATCACCACCGTAATAAGCGGAAGAGTTGGTGAAACCGTTATTCAACGTAGAAGCAGCTTTAACCTGCTTGGTGAAGGCCATACCGCGAGCCAAAGCCTTGGTGTAACGTGCAGACAGTGAGTCATACAAGTTATCTTCCACAGCTTCTTCAGTGATGGAGAAGCCCAAAGCGATGGTTTCGTGTGTGTAGCGAGCAGTGAATGCTTCCTGCGCGTTGTCATAAGCGATGGCAGAGCCCTCGTTCTTGACTGGTGCAGCACCAAAGCCAGAAAGCTTAGTTTCTTCTTCAAAGCTACGCTCAGATTTCTCTGTTTCGTAGATTTCTTTGTGCTCTTCGCCGTAGCGTGCGTACTCTAAACCAAACAAAGCGTTTAGACCGGGGAGCAACTCTTTAAGTAGTTGTGCGCGTGAAATTGCCATGGTAATTTACTCCTTACAGGCCAACGTTATTCAAATACGAATGGGCACTGGGATTGAATTTAACAAACACATCAGTGTACGCATCGCCCGGGGTGGACGCAAAGCCCACAATACGGAAAGCCGCAGCAGTAGTAACCACAGTTGACTCCAAAGCGCTGGTTGAGTTACCAGTCTGGGTTGAACCAGTGCTAGTGCTCTGTACAGCAGCGAAGAAGGTGTTAGTGCCCAAAACTGATTGAGCGCCAGAACCATCCAGCTGAGCTTGGAAGGTAACACTTGGGTCAGTAACTACGTATGCAGTCACCACGCCGGTTGTGCCGGAGGGGTAGTACTGGCCGTAGATTTGCTGGCCTTGTGCGTTGATATAAGAACAACCGACGAAAACGCCGATTGCACCTACGCCAGAACCACCAAGGTTATTGGTAGTGATGTCTGCGCCGGTAGCGGTAGACAAAGCGATATAACCATCTGCGCCGATGATAACAACTTGACCATAAAACAAGTTAGTACCTTCGCCAGCGGGGTCAATCAAGAACTGACTCGTAGCGCCAGCATAGGGCATGCCGTCGATACGATTGATGGGCCGTAGCCCATAGGGTGCTGCTGTTAGTGCCATTTAAGACTCCTTATTACTTTGAACCAGAACCAAAACCACCACCGCGACTGGTCGTTGACTTGCGGTCAGCGAAAAGAGGCATGCGGGGATCATTGTTTCGCATGAAACTGTTATCCACAGAATCCATCTGGGCCTGCGCTTGTTTAGCGTAATACTCGTCACGGGCTTGGGCGCGTTCGGTTGGCATCTTGCAGAGCATGAGGCCGCCGATCTCGACGTTGCCAGTTTTAGCATTACCTTCCAGCATCAGTTCCGGATGGTCGACTGCTTTGACCGGTTCCCAACCTTCACGCATCTTGGTAGACACGTTCGTGTTTTGTGCTTCGCCTAGTACGTGAGTCGCAATCCAGCGATACGCTATACCGGGTTCAGGGGTTGGATCAGGCAGTGCACTCGCAGGTGTATACACATAGCGAGTCGTTTTATCGCGTGCCTCAAGTGCACGGGGGGTCCGGGTATTTGTGTCAGCCATTCGATTTCTCCAATTTTGCTACTTCAACAGCGTATTGCTGCGGGGTTAGTCCATATTTCTTCGCCAACGCAATTTGCGTGGGTGTCAACTGAACTTTGCGTGCTCCAGTCGAACGAGTCGCCGGGGCAACAACCGATGTAGGTCGCTTGGAGCTATCGCCGGGTTTCGGCCTGTCTTCAGTCCCACCGAAAACTTCAGGGAACGTGGACTTCATGCGAGCATCAATGCGCTCGAAGTAATCGTCAGAGCGGGGATCAACCCCGGAATTGACTAGTTTTTGGTGCAGCCCTAGTGCAAAGCTGGTAACTTCTTCGTACCCCGGAGAACCGAACCACTGGTTTTTTGCCTGCCAGCGAACAGTTTTTTCGTCTAATTCTTGACGGGGTTCTTGTGTTTGATGAGTTTGTACATCATTTTCTTCAACCTGTAAAGGGGTAGGCTTGAAATTTTTTGCAGCCTGTACCTTCATCTTGGCATCCATCAGCGCGTCTTGCGCTTCAATGACGCCATCGGTGTCATACGCTTCGGTTGCTTCTTTGAGTTTGCGTTTAGCTTTCTCAACCTCGGTCTCGGCAAGTGACAGCTGTGAAGCTGCGTACTGCTCGGTGCCCGAATTCACGTATTGCTTAAGACGATTGTTCTCTGCCACCATGTGCTGAGCAAGGCGTTCGAGTTCTTGCTTCTCACGAAACAAAGCCTCTTTTGCGCGGCGCTCATCATGGCGTGCATGTGTCAACTCCTTGATGCGTTTCTTAACGCCGTCAGAGTATTGGTCAATCTCGTCGTCCGTAGGATCGGCCACTTCGCGGTCAAGTGGCTTGCGGCCACGGTCTCGCTCGGGGGTGTCGTCTACGACCTCAACCTCAACATCGTTGTCGGTTGAGACGCTTATTTCAAGATCAGCAGACTGATCCTTTTTGGACTCGACGCTTGTGTCGTCGTCCTGCTCATCTGGGAATCTGTATCCAGCCATTATTACTCCTTATGCGCGGGTTAAACCGCGAGGGTCTTGCACAACACACTCCACCTGATCGTCGTTCAAGACACGGAATTCCTTGCCAAAAATCTTGAAGCGCGTACCGGTGTAGGTACGTACGAGCACAAAATCACCTTCCTTGCACCATGCGCCTGATGGGAACTTGGCAGGATCTTTGTACGCGTCTGGTCCGACCCGGATTACGAACAGCACCGTAGTGGCATGCTCTTCCGCTCTCATGGTCGCAGCATCTCGAACAAGGTCGAGGCTCGTACCGGCGATCTTTTCATCGACTTCCGGAACGACACACAGTAGCTTGTACCCGGTGGGGGTAGGCAGCGCTGATGCTTTTGTTTCGTCGTCAGCCGCGTCTTCTGGGACTTCTAACGGCTGGATGTGCTTTGGCAGGCTGATGCCCGGAGGCAGAATGATTTCACTCATCTGATTGCTCAACTTTCTTCACAAGGTCAAGGAGATGACGCTCTGCAGTAGCTAGACCTTGAATCACACCACAGAGTTTTTGATAATCGTCAAAAGAGCGACATGCCCCGCCAGCGAGATCGTCGGCGTAATTGTTCATGTCGGTGCGTAATTTTTCGCGCAATACGCGTGCGAATTCGGAGATCATTGGTTACCGGGACCTTTCCTTTGATTTTGAATAGCAGCTTGTTGTCTGCTTCTTGCAATGTCAATGCCCATACGGACACCGTCACGTTCTTGGTCAGCCTCAAGCTTGTCGGCCTTGTATGCGGCATCAATCTGCAATTGCTTTTCCTTAAGCTCTAGCTCGTCAGCTCGGGCAGCCGCATCAATCTGGAGCTTCTGCTGTTTGAGTGCCAACTCGCCTTGCTTGATCTGCAACTCTTGCTGCTGCATCTGAACAATTGGATCTTGTGCTTGTTGCTGTGCTTGCTCTTGAGAAGCCGCAGCTTGACTTTGCTGGAGAACTTGTTGCGCGGCTTGAGCCATCATGCCGGACAAAGCAATCTCAATCTGTGGTGGCAACTTCTCGTCTTCGGGAGGAAGCGGCATACCAAGCTGCTGCTCAATCTTCTGACGATAACCAAAGCCAACGTGCTCAGCAATGTGTGACTGCATAGCCGCCATGAGCTGGGGAGCGCGAGGGTTTTGACCAATCAACTGCGCAATGATGGGGTCCTGCATCGCAGACATGTGTACCCTGATGTGTGACTCATGGTCTTGATACTGGAAGGCTTTAACAGGTTTGCCCTTGAGCACGTTCTGATTCTCCGACACGGGATCGGTTGGTTTCAAGTCGTCATCCATCGGCACTAACTTGTCTGCATTCTTGATGCCTAGAACTTCAAGCATGCCACGGTGCAACTTGGGCAAGTCATAAATATCAGGTGCAGACTGCGCCAACTGAATCACTGCTTGGTACTGCACCACACGCTGGGAAAGTGTTGCTGCGTTCGGGTCGCTCACAGGCAGGATGTCTACGTGACGATAGTCACCCTTCTTAGCACGAGGTCCTTGCTCACCATCTGGCTCGTATGTGTACTCGTCTGCTGTGTAGTCACGGATGATGACCGCCAACAGTTGCAGCTCTTGCTTCAGGGCAAAGTGCACACGCGCTTGAACAGCCGTCATGACTTTAAGCTGACGCTCAAGCAGTGCAAGCGTAGAGCCCACAGGCGCGTTGGCCCCCATGTCGCTTACTTTCATGTCTGCCGTAGCAGCAAACCTGCGGCCTTCGTCGACCACAGTGTTTAGCAAGTTATACAGCGTGGCTGACGGATCCTTGTAAGGCAGCGGCATGATGTTGTCACGGATTGCACCGGAGCCCACGTCCACATCACGCCACTCGCCCGGAGCGATCGGGGTGTCGTCACCTTTGATGCGCAGACCGCGTGACTTCAAGCCACCGGGTAAGTTCGACAATGTGCCCGCGTCAATCAACTGACGCATCAAGCTGGTTGCTGAGTTGGCAAAGCCGCCGATCAAATGGAACAGACCAAAGCCATACGCACCGAAGCCGGGGATGTATTGGTAATGCACGAAGTGCTGGCGCTTGAGTTTGAGATCGTCGCCCTCGTGCCAGTTGCGGCGCACTGCCAGAACTGTTTTAGATCCGCGCAAGTACGTAACTACGTACGGAAGTGCGATGCCCGAAGTTTCTTCTCCATCCTCGTCCATCTCGCACAGCGGATCGTCCTTTATGACCAAGTCCACATGACTCTCGCACAAAGTAAAGCGCTCATCGTTCAGATCAGCAAAGCCTGTCTCTTTATCCTTGGCCTTGTTGATGTCGTCAATCGCTTTATCTGGATCACCAATATCCACATCGCAGTAGAACCCAGCAGCTTGTAGCTTCTTGATCTCGTTCGCTGTCTTGCGCATGATGTGCGTGACGCGGTAGCAAGTCTGAATATCTGAAGTGCCGTACGGCAGCAAGATGTCTTCGGCAGGAATAAACATTGACGTTTGACGGCCAAGGCTTGGGTCGAAGTACACCTTCTTGAAAGCTGAACCCGTAGCGGGCAAGCTCCACAACATGCGCTCGTGCTCTGGGCGGAACTCTTGCATGACTTCTGTGAGCTGGAAGTTCATGTCATCTTGCACACGCATAGCAGCGTCTTTTTTCTCAGGCGTTTCTTTACCAATAATTTTGGTCCGCACTGGCCCCATAGCAGGGAACGTCTCAGTGATTGTCTCTGACTGAAAGCGAACAACGGCTTCTGTAATCATCGGGTGGAACACACCAGAGGCGCCGTCCCATGGCTCAGTACGCTCTTCAATCTGCAGGCCCAACAGTTTCAAGCCCATCACATAGGCCTTCTCCCACTCTTTGCGGGAGTTCTTGTCGTTGTCAATGTCCGAGTCCAGCTCACTGACCATCAAATCCAAGGCGCTTTCGTCTATGTACTCGGCTAAGTTGGCATCAAAGTCGTCGATGCTTGGCTCACCCGGCTCGATCTCAATCTCCAGATCACCTGCTTTGATGCGTACCTCTTCCGGGTCCACAATCTCAATCTCGATGGCCTCTTCAGCTACAGCCAAGTCTTCAAGACCTGCAGGCTGTTGGAAAAGGGCTTTGTCAATGTTCGTCGCCATGTGCTTAGCTTTCTTTAATAGTACGCCGCCCGGCGGCGAATGTTTATCCGGTCATCTTGCTCGTCGGAGTCTAGGCGGATAAAGCCGCCCCTGCGGAAGCGTAACAGGGCTTGAGAGGTGGTGTCAACGTAGTCGTCGTGTTCTCCATTTGGAAAAGACGCAACTTCCTCAATCACTTCTCTAGCCCAACGTGAGTCTGGCGCCCATACCGATCCTGAAGCAAACAGGTCCGACACAGCATTCAGACGCACTATTTTATCGTTACCTCGGCTGGGGCTAAATTCATCAACTGCGATACCCATGGCCCTGAGCTCTTGGATCAGCGGCGCACCAGCAGCCTTCTTCTCCACAACAAACGCGTCTGGCTCCCACTCTTTGTAATGTTTGAGCGCAATCGCTTTGAGCTCGGGGAACGCCATCCTGTCTTTAAACGCGTCGAGCAGGATCACCTGCGGCTTGTCATTCTCAAACTCGTTGTAAAACACCCCCCATGTCGTGCATGCGGAGTAGTCAGAGTTAGTCTTTGTTTCAAACGCCGTGTCCCATGACTGGATGATGTACTCACACTTTGGCGGCTCGTCACCTTCCCAGATCCGCCACATCTTGCGCGAGATGATGGCACTGTTGTCCGACGTTGGCTGCTGCATGTACTGCGCGTTCCAATACCGTGGGTCGATGGACGCCTTCGTAGACTTCAGCGCGGCCAGTGGCCACTGCTCTGGCCAGAGAGATTTCTCATTCTCTTCGTCCTCGTTCAGAATAGCTGGTAGCTCCACAATCTCCCATGGAACTGCTTCGGGGTTGCGAGCTTGGTAGTCCAGCAGCCGTCCCGTCAGGTCGAGCAAGGACCAGCGCGTCATAATGACTATGATCGCCCCGCCCGGCATCAGACGCTGGAGCGGTCCCGTTTGAAACCACGACCATGCGGTATCAAATGCCAGTCGACTGTTTGTTTTAACATCCTGCTCGGAATGAGGATCATCAATAACGAACAAGTCAGCGCCACGACCAGCAAGAGCGCCGCCGACACCAGCAGCATAATACTGACCGCCAGCACTTGTAGACCACTTACCAGCTGCCTTTTGGTCATCTGCAACCAGAGTTTGAGGGAAAACATCTCGGTACTCCTCAGAGTCAATCAAATTTCGCACGCGCCTACCGAAGTCCTCAGACAGACCCGCAGTGTGCGTGCCCATAATAATCTTCTTGTTGGGGTACTTGCCTAAAAAATAAGCAGGGAACAGGTAGCTGGAGAACTCAGATTTACCCATACGCGGCGCAATATTGATAATCACCCGCTTCTTCTTGCCGTCGACCACGTCCGTGAAGATTTTTGCTAGCTTCCTGTGGTGTGGCCCAATCTTAAATCCCGGATACACCGCTTGGGCAAAGCCCAGCATGTTTGTCTTAGCAGCTGTCAGGCTAGCGCGTCGCTCGCGAATATCTAAATCATCAAGCAACTCAATCTTTTCATGCAGTGCCATGTGCGGCAGCGCCTTTTTGATCGCTTCAATCTCCACCTTGCTGATGGATGTGAACTGTTCAATGTTCATCTGGCCCATCATTCTTCTCTTCTGTACTTTCTTCTGGGCGCTCGGAAACGTCCACCACGTCTATCACTCCCATGAACTTGGCCAACTTGTCCTTGATGCGCTGCTCAACTTCAGCGTCGGACATCTCAACCTTCTTGACCTCAATTTGCTCAGTAAACAGGCCCACTTCCGTAACTTTTCCTAGCGCGATCAAGGCTTTCAAGCGGATGTTGGCGTTGGAGGATTTTGTTTCTTCCAGTATTTTGGCAACCGTATAGCCGCGCAGTTGCTGCGCCATCTCAATAAATTCCCAATCATACGCTGCCAACATCCCTGTCAGATGCCTCACAGCTGCTGGTGTTTTAAGTTCAGCAAGACTGGCTTTTTGTTCAGTGGTGTCGGCGTTTGTGGTTAGAGTGTTGAATGCTTTTCGCGCAGCCTGCGTCTGGTGTTGGTCTGCTACAACAGAGTCGTCGTCCACGCCTAACTCCGCCAACCATTGCTCCGTGGCAACTTGCGAAGACAGCAACGCTTCTGGCTCCGCGTCGTCCAGCTTTACCAAACCATCCCGAGAAGTGACTTCGGGTTCAAAATGCACCAAGTGGTCTAACATGCGTAGGAATCCTTTTCGGTTGCTTCCTCGTTGGCGGGAGTGTACACTTAATTCCGGCTGGTGTGCAAGCAGTTGCCAAATTGATTCTTGCACATTTGCTTCTCCTCGATGGGTTAAACCATCTTTGCCCCACTAGTTAGCGCTGGTGGGGCTTTTTTTTGCCACGAGGTTTTTCCAAATTTTTATAAAATTTTTTGGGAGGCCTGTGATTTTTGCAGGGGGGTGTGTGCTGTGTATTTGTACAGTGTAGGTTCTTTGAATTTTTTGAAATTTAAAATATGGTTGTGAAACAGTGTTCACACCATGACGCATGCCGTGCCAGATAAAGGCTTGGTGGGGGTATGGTGGGGTCGCCATAGACAGGAAATGCTATGTCAAGGGTATTTGACAACCCCTCATGGTATACTAGATGCATCGGTTGGGAAGCTTCTCAGCCGTTCGGTTTGCCTCGCCCGTCTGCGAGGTTTTTTTATTGGAGTTAATCATGACTAAGTCATTCAATCGTCCCGCCGTTTACGCTGTGTTCAATGATGCGGACAAGTCGTCCGCCAGTTTCGCTGTGCGGCTAATGGAGTTAGGCATCGCATCACGTGCAGAGGCTAAGCCCTTCGCAATGAAGTGGGCATCTGAGAAGCATAGCAACGAGCCTATCAAGCAAGGTCAACGTGGCATGACGTTCGTGAGGCGTGACACTAACGCTGAGCGAGCAATGAATCGGGTGTTGGAAGTGTGCTACCCGAAAGCGGACGCGCCTAAGCCTAAGACTCCCAAAGCTACTGCCAACAAGGTTGACGCTGTGGCTAAGTTGGTCAAGAGTTACACAGCACTCACCGCAGTCGAGAAGCGTCGCTTCTTGAAGTCGATCTGACGGACATCTTGTCCGTGAGTTTTTTCAACCAGTTCAGCGGGCGAGGTCTGCCCGCTGTTTCATTCTCTGTCCAACTACGCACACCACAGGCCATCGCATCCCGCGAATCCACTTCACTCATTTATCTTTTGGAGTATCTATCATGAGCAAAAGCAATCTTTATCTCATTAAACAAATCATGTTCCACGCATATCGTGAGGCGTGCCGTAACAACCGCCCAATGTCAATACTCATTCGCTAAAGGAATCATCATGAGCAAGAACAGTAAGAACAAACACTACGCCCTCTCACAAATGCGCGAACTACGCAAAGAGTTCGTAGCCATGCGCGACCAGTGGGAGAAAGACCCACGCGCTGTCATGCAACGCAAGGCACAACTACGGGCGCAACTCGCGCACGAGTCCATGCAGGAATGGGAGGACATCAAGCGTGGCTCAACTCAACTGCGCCTCCTCTAACTCGCGGACAAAGTGTCCGCATCCATCTCTCCACAACGTGTTGTGGAGAAGTAAGGTAAAAGTGTTGTATTTTTGCACATACCCACCACTTGACACGACTGGACACACACAGAGGTATCGCGCAACCCGCATGGATGCTAGCGATTGCGATGTCCACGTCCACAATACCTATATATATAAATACAATTTTCATTTAGATATATATATCTGTGTGTTGCTGGGTGTGTCCTGTTGTCTTTGTTTTTATCTTAGTCTTAGTGTTCTTGAAAAATGGTGGGTATTGTGGTCAAATACGAGTCAACCCCAGTGTTTATGCGGCTTAAAGGTGGTCATCCACAAGTGGGCCACCTCTACTGAATGGTGGGCCAGTTCCAAAACCAAGTGGGCCAGTTAGCCCCAAACTGTAAGGAGAAAGTATGCAAATCAAAACTTGCGCTAAATGTGGGGAGTCGCACCCCATCGCGCATTTCACCTACCTTGCCACCTACGCACAGTCAAAAGCATGGGGCAGAGCAGGCAATGTACGCATGACGCTCGAATCCAAGAACTGCAAGGCTTGTCGTCCCAAGCGCAAACCAGTAGCAAAACTCAGCGCCAAAGAGATACACAACAGGGTTCAGACAGGCGACATGAACAGCTACATGGCACAACAACTACGCATCAAACAGCAACAGACCGAGCACAACAAGCAAGCCATGGCCGCACGCAAGCGATGGCTCAAGGTGTGGAGAGCCGAACTCAAAGAGGCACTCAAGCCCATCACTCGCGAGATAGTCGGCGCACGCAACACATGGCACTACGCCAGAGACAAGGGCTACATCGACAAGGCAGAGTTCTACTTCGAGTACATGGGGCTGTTACAGAAGGCTAAGAACTGGGCAGAGATGAATCAAATGACCAACCCGCGCCGACCACACAGCGCAAGGTGGGCTGACTATATAAAACCCGAGGTATTCACACGGGTCAGAGAAATGTGGGCGGCACTACCACCTGTATACAAACACAGCAGGATACCCCTGCTCATAGCTTACCGCGATGCGTTCACGCAGGTGAACAAAGACGGCAAGTTCGTACCGCCAAGATCATTGGCATATTTAAAAGGAGAAAGCAAATGAAAACGTATACCGCAACTGTGATGATTAGCTTTGCCGTTGAAGTGGAGGTAGAAGCTGAGAACGAGGACGATGCACGCCAACTGCTTGATGAGAAAGCGTGGGAGTCTTACTTCAAAACAACGGGCGAATCAGAACTGTATGACTTCATGGAGGTAACAAATGCTAACTAGATGGGAAAAACTAGAACGCGTCTTGATGCTCTTGGGTGTCATCGTCTTGGTGTTAGATCTTTTTTACTGGAGAGGAGGGTAACGACAAGAGAACGGTCACTCTTGCTTTTGTGGCATCCCGCCACGTTTTTAACTCACGGACAAACTGTCCGCAACTTTTTGGAGATTTATCATGGAACAAAACACAGTTCAAACAGAAACAACGCAACCCACTCAACCATCAATGCCTACTTCGGCGCTGTTCACCACGCTCATGGCGCTCGTTGAGAACTACATCAATGACATTGTGCAGAAGCAAGTGGCAGAGATCATGGTCAGTCACGAGACCATGCGAGTTATTGACAGCGACTTCGAGAAGCAGGTGCGCGACATAGCTCAAGATGTTGCAGAGAGTGTGGTCAGCGATCACACCGATGGCGAGTATCACGTATCGGAAGATGATATCCGCGACATTGCGAATACCGAGGTCAATGACTTCGACTTCGATGACAAGGTAAGCGATGCGGTTACATCAGCAATAGATCAGCTTGACTTCGAGGACATCGTGCGTACCGCGATCAAAGACAGCGTCACCTTCACCGCAACCATCTCAGTAGACTAACGGAGGAACCATGGAAACAATCACGCAACCCCTTGCGTTCGATGAACTCTCATACCAAGCCAAGCAACACGCCATACAAGAGTACGGCCAACCGCCTGACGACTGGTACGAGGAGATCTACGAACGAGCTAAAGAGTATGCCTCCGAGAGAGGCTTCAACATCGACGAGATTAAGTTCAGCGGGTTTCACTCACAAGGTGATGGCGCGTCATGGACAGGCTTCGTCTATCTGCAAGACTTCCTTGAGTATCACAACAAGCCCGAGGCCAAGGATTACACGCAGTACTCAATCCTTGCAGAACTAATCAGAGATGGTTGGTGCGAAGGTAATGTTGCAATCGGCAGGTTCGGTTTCTACTACAACCACAGCGGCATGATGCGTAGCGAAGGCATTGACGATCGCATCCACTACGCAGAGGACGACTCAGTAATAGAGCGCGGCATCTTGGAGGGCGCTAATGTAAGAGAGTTAGCTGAGTCCATCAACACCGATGCGCTGTTCAATGAGCTTGACGAGTGGGTACTGAGTAGGGCGAAGGACTACGCTGATGACATATACAAACAACTACGCGAGGACTACGACGCATATACAGAAGAAGAGTATTTCAAAGACCTATGCGACATCAATGGATGGCGCTTCGATAAACACGGCAAACTAACAGAGGAGTAATCATGGGATACAGATCAGATGTAGCGTATGTTATTAAGTTCGATGACATTGAGACGCGAGACAACTTCGTCACGCTCATGCTTGCAAAGAATGACGCGCAGATTACGCAGGCAATCAGTGAGTGTGAGTATGGGTATACGCTTGACCCAATCATTACCTTTGAGGCCGAGGATGTGAAGTGGTACGACTCATTCGATGACGTGAAGGCGCACCGCGCATTGATGCGCGAGGCAGTAGAAATTTATGGAGAAGAGAAAGGAGGAAGGTTTAGGTTCGTAGGCGTCGGTGAGGATGGCGCTGAAGATTTTGATGAAGATGATAACGATGGTGACTTGTATGACTACATCACTACAAGGCACGAGATAAACACAGCGTTTCCACCCATCCCCGCAGTGGAATCAACATTAACTGAAACACAGGAGTAAACATCATGGCATACGTATGTAGAAATTATGAAGAAGCGTTAGGCACATTCGCCTTTCGCAAAGCAGTACGCAGTAGTGCGTGGCAACCCAACGAGCGACCACTTGACCCCAAGCCGCGCACAGAACACAAGCTCATCGAGGGCAGTAACGAGTACGGCAAGTACTTCGACGTCAAGTTGTATCAGACTATCATGGCGCGGTTCTACGAGCCCAAGGTAGAAGACGGCAAGCGCGTTGAGCGTAGGTTGTACATGGGCCACGGCTCGCAGACGAGTCAGCAGTTCATGCGTCACACACTTTATGTAGACCTTGGCGTCAACAAGCAACTCGATAGTGAGGGCAGGTACAGCGACGACTCAGTCATCATGCCGATCTACACCAAGCACTTCATGGTTGACGGCGACAGCAACACGCCGTTCAGTCTGGACGCTGTGTTTGTCGATGGCGTGTTAGACCCCGCGCAGTCTGAGCACACCAAGCACTACCGACTAGTCGCGGACAAAGATGTCCGCCAGCACAAGGCAAAGGTAGCCGCACACTTCGAGCCATACATCATGCTTGCACAGATGCGTATGCCAGAGTTCAAAGCGGAGTGCAAGCTTGACTATCGCTACGGCCAAGCGTT
>Ga0209296_1002019_pt1 | contig 14874 bp, 15 predicted proteins | sample S_130206_EF_Meta_FD_187319 | JGI IMG/M metagenome (GOLD analysis project Ga0209296, IMG submission 187319) | Freshwater microbial communities from Lake Simoncouche, Canada to study carbon cycling - S_130206_EF_MetaG (SPAdes) (version 2) | ecosystem: Environmental > Aquatic > Freshwater > Lake ...
AATGCTGGTGATGCTGGCGGCGGCAGTGGCGGAGCAGCCGGCGGAAAAGGTGGAGGAGGTGCTTCTTCTGCAGCCTTATTTGGTAAAACTATAGGAGCGATGATTAGGCCTGTGCAAATGGCTACAGGTGCATTCTTTGCTCTAGGATCTCAAACAACAAGTTTAATTAATGCATTTGCTAATGCTGGTGATTCATTTAGCGGTGCAGCTTCTGTATTTTCTGGAATTCCAGTACTAGGCGGAATATTTTCAGCAGTAGCAGCAGCAGCTGATAAAGTTCTCGGATCATATCAATCTGCTACTGCATCTGGTGCTACATTTGGCGGAAGCATGAATAATTTTGCCGCTGCTGCCAGTGGTGCTGGTATGACAATGGAAAAGTTTGGCGGGCTAATTGCTAGGAATGGCGAAGCATTGATGACCTTAGGCGGAACCACTGAGGAAGGTGCTAAACGATTTGCCAACATGTCTAAAGAAATTAGAACCAGTGGTATTGGAAACCAGCTATACGGCCTTGGTATGACCACCGAACAGGTCAACGAAGGTATGGCAACCTATTTAAAAACATACGGAGCCAGCGGAGCATTACAAGGTAAGTCTACTAAAGAACTAGCACTAGGTGCAGGACAATATCTAAAAGAATTAGACGGACTGGCTAAAATTACTGGACAAAGTAGAAAGGCTCTTGAAGATGAACAAGCTGCTAGATTAAAAGATTCTCAATTCCGTGCGGCCATTGCTAACCTTGATGCTGATCAAGCCAAGATGATGAATAACTTTGTCAGCAGTTTTCCTAAAGAACAACAAGAAGCTGTCAAAGAAATGATCGCCACTGGTAATATTACCAGTGAAGCTGGTATCATGTTAAACAACTCTATGCCTGGACTAGCGCAAAGTGTTATTGCCCAAGGTAATGCTGTTAAGGCCGGAGTTAAAGTATCTCAAGACAGCTATGATCAAATTTATAAAAATGGAGTTAAAGAAGCAAAAATAGCATCCAAGTCTAGCGAAATGCAATCTCAAGCCATGTACAATCAAGGACAAATGGGCAATGCGTATGTTGGTATGGCAGAGTTAGCCAAGCGTGACATTGACGGTAAAGAAAAAGCATTGACTGCGCAAGAGCAAGCAGCCAAATCGCAAGCCGCCGCAATGGAAAAAGCCAAACAGAATATTGCGGCTGTTAGTAACAGTTTCCAAATGGTATTAGCAAACAGCGGACTTCTTAATTTATTAATGGACGCATTTAGTTTTGCTGCTGATGTTGTAATGAAATATATTGTTCCGGCATTTGAAATTTTTGGTACTGTTGTTACAGCAGTTGGTGGGCTTTTAATTGACAGTATACAACCAGCGTTTGCGTGGCTAGGTGGTTTTATCAATGACACATTATATCCTGCATTTTTAACAGTTGCCGGATATATTATGGCTGATGTTGTGCCAATGTTTCAAGATTTGGCAAGCGTTGTTCGTGACTATGTATGGCCTGCACTACAATCGGCCGGTGCAGTAATTGAAGAGTATGTATACCCAGTAATGAAAGCAGTTGCTAATTTTATTGCAGATAACTTAACACCGATACTATTAGGTTTAGGTACTGCATTAATTGGTTGGGGTTTATATGTTGCAGCTTCGACAGTAGCGGGATGGTTACAAACAGCAGCAACAATGGCTGCTGCATTAGGGGTTGGAGGACTTGCAGCAGCGGCGTGGGCAGCGGCTGCCCCTATTCTAGCAATTGTGTTACCAGTAATTGCGTTAATTGGAATATTTAAATTATTATATGATAAAGGATTTACCTTAAGTTCTGCATGGGATGCTCTTAAAGACAACTTAGAACGCTTTGGGATGCATATAATGGGATTCATTGATAACTTACGATCAAAACTTCCGCCAATGCTTGGAGGGTTATCAGATGACGAAGCAAAAGCAAGAGCCGACCTTCGAGAACAACGTGTAAAAGAACTAGACGATAAAGAAAAAGCCAGAGACGAAGATAGAGCTGAAAAAATTAAAGAACGTTCGTCTGAAGAGAAGGAAAAGAAACGCAGCGAAGCTTCTGCAAAAATTGATCAGAAACTTGTTGACATGAAAAACAAACATGCCGGCGGTGTAGAATCAGCTAATAAGAAAACCGAAGATGCTCTTAATAAAAGTGCGCAATTAAATTATGATGACCCTACCCAACTATTAACTGGTTTTGCAGCCCAACAGAAAAGTGCATTAATTCAAAATCCAGCATCAAATGTTGCTTCATCTGAAACTGGAAGAAAAACTATAGAAAATGAAGCTGTTCAAAAAGCAGACGCAGAAAAACGAGCAAAAGAAGCAATTAACAAAGGAGTCCCCTTTGACGCAAATGCAGGAACAACTAATCCTGGATCTACAACACCTGCAGCAACTCAAGATTCACCTTCGAGTTTGTTGGCTAGCTTAAATACTAAGATGGACCAGTTAATTAAAATCAGTAAAACCCACCAAGAGCTTGGTGCCGTTCAAGTAACCAAACTTGGACAACTAAGTAACGATCTATATTCTGGAGTTGGTTAATTCTGTTATTGGATAATACAAAATTATGAGTTGGAAAAAACATTTCACACCAGTTGACGTTAGCAACCAATCAGGAACTTACAGTCCTATGGGAGGACGTGGACGTCCAGGCCCAGCCAAAGCAAACTATTCAAGCTACTTGCCTGATGTGTACGCAGGTGCACCAAATCGTATTGATCGTTATCAACAATATGACACAATGGACAGCGACAGTGAAGTTAACGCGGCGTTGGACATCCTAACAGAATTCTGTACACAAAAAGACAAAGAAAACTCAACACCATTTCAAACTTCCTTTAGAGGAAGCCCAACAGCAACCGAAGTTAAGATCCTAAAAGATGCATTACAAAAATGGTCTAAGCAACAACAATTTGAAACACGTATTTTCCGTATCGTTCGAAATACATTCAAATACGGTGATTGCTTTTTTATTCGAGATCCAGAAACTAAAAAATGGTTATACGTTGATGCAATCAAAGTTACAAAAATTATTGTTAACGAAAGCGAAGGCAAGATTCCTGAGCAGTATGTGGTCAAAGACGTTAACTTTAATTTTACAAACTTAATAGCAACCACTCCACACGGAACATCAAACACTGCGCCTAGCGGAACAGCAAGTTATACCACAGGTGGTGGATTTGGTCGCGGAGTAGTTGGAGCAACAGCCAACACACCCGGTTCTAGATTTGGTAACCAAATTAATGAAATTACAGTAGATGCTAAACACGTAGTTCATATCAGCCTAAGCGAAGGGTTAGATAACAACTATCCATTTGGCAACAGTCTATTAGAATCAGTATTCAAAGTCTACAAGCAGAAAGAATTGCTTGAAGATGCTATCATTATCTATCGTATACAACGTGCTCCAGAAAGACGCATTTTCTATGTAGACGTTGGAAATATGCCAGCGCATATGGCGATGAGCTTTGTTGAACGTGTTAAAAACGAAATCCAACAAAGACGTATTCCATCAGCCACAGGCGGTGGAGCAAACGTCATAGACGCTAGTTATAATCCTCTAAGTGTTAACGAAGATTACTTCTTTCCACAGACAGCAGAAGGCCGTGGATCAAAAGTTGAAACACTACCAGGCGGTACTAACTTAGGTGAAATTACAGACTTACGTTATTTTACCAACAAGTTATTCCGTGCCTTACGTATTCCAAGTAGTTACTTGCCAACGTCAATTGACGAGCAACCTAATACAGTTTCAGATGGAAAAGTAGGAACAGCATATATTCAAGAATTACGCTTCAACGAATACTGTAAGCGTCTACAGGCAATGATTGTTGAGACATTTGATTTAGAATTTAAACTGTGGCTTAACGATCAAGGTATTAATATTGATTCAAGTTTATTTGAACTTAAATTTAATCAACCACAAAACTTTGCTGCTTATCGTCAATCAGAACTTGATACGGCTCGTGCAGCAACATATGGAACAATTTCTCAAATTCCACATCTCAGTAAGAGATTTGCATTAAAACGTTTCCTAGGATTATCAGAAGATGAGATCAAAGAAAACGAAAAATTGTGGAGAGAAGAAAATGGTGCTCAACTACAACCTGCTATGGATGCAGGCGCAGAACTACGCTCTGCAGGTATTTCACCAAGTGGCATGTCTGCAGATATGTCAGGTCAAGCTGCAGAAGCACCAGAAGATATGGCAGCAGAAGCAGAGCCCGGAGCCGATGCCGGCGAAGAAGCAGCACCAGCCCAATAACCTAGCCCAGTATAAATACAAGTATGCTTCTAAACGAATTTTTTTATTTTAACGATAGTTCTAACGGAATGTCTGATGATCGTAGATACGACAGCAGCAATGATAGTTCTGTGGTTAAAAAAGGTGACACACGAAAGATTCGTCTAACGCTGCGTCAAATTAATAAACTACGATTACAATCTGAAGCGCACGAAGCAGAAGAAAAATCAGAACTGGGCTTTATCCAACAAATGTATGCAGCCCCAGTTGAAGCAGAACCCGCCCAATAACATAGCCTTTGTCCTAGGTAACGGTCGCAGTAGATTACCTATTGCTCTAGAACCCTTGCGAAAACTAGGATCAACCTACGGCTGTAACGCACTCTACAGAGAATTTGCACCCGACGCTCTAGTAGCAGTTGATGTTAAAATGGTTAACGAAATCATTTCAGCAGGGTACAACAAAGAGCACGAAGTATGGTCCAATCCAAATAAAGGTATTGTATCAAAAGATCACTTGAACTTATTCAACCCTCACAAAGGTTGGAGCAGTGGCCCTACAGCATTATGGCTGGCCTGTAGTCGGGGACACAAAGATGTTTACATCTTAGGGTTTGACTACCAGGGGGTCGGCGGAAAGCTCAACAACGTGTATGCAGACACGTTTAACTATAAAAAAAGCAGTGATGTAGCAACCTTTTACGGTAATTGGCTCAATCAAACTGAGCGAGTAGTACAGGAATTTAGATCTACTAGATTCCACAGAGTAATAGAAAAAGGAAATATAGTTCCCGATAAACTGGGGGCTATGCCCAACGTTGGTCATATGTCTGTAGAAGAGTTCCAGGGTATATTTCCTGACACTATATATGCAGGAGAAACCAATCAAAAAAGTACCATTTAACCCCAGTTTGTAACACTAGTGTTAAATATACTACAGCCTTAACAATCCAAAGGAGAATATAACATGGCAGATAAAACCTTATTGTCACAGATGCTAGAGCAACTTGTGAACGACAACCAAGCTAAAGCCGAAGAGCTTTTCCACGAATATGTAGTTTCAGCTTCACGTGAAATTTATGAAAATTTAATTGAATCTGAAATTGCTGATGATGAAGATGACGAAGAAGTCGAAGAAGCTTCTGAAGAAGATGAAGACGACGAAAAAGTTGAAGAAAACTTTGATGAAGTTGCCTATGAAGGTGACGACGAAATGGATTTAGATGACAGCGATCCAACTGATGATCTAGCTGGCGAAATTGATCCAGAAGCAGAAGAAGGCGAAGAAAAGTCTGAAGAAGAACTATTCCAAGACCTAGACTCTATTGTTGACGAACTACAAGCTAAATTTGACGAACTAAAAGGCGTTGAAGGCGACGAGCACGGAGACGAAATGGGTGACGATGAAGGTGGAAACCCATTTGCTAAAGAAGAAGAATTTGACCTAGCTACCGTACGTGAGTACGTAGAAAAGGTTCCAGCTGGACACGGCGCAGAAAAGAAAGGTGCAGCTCCTGGCGGTAACGTAGGTGCAGGTACTGGTGCTAACAGCAAAGACGGTGAGAAAAACACTAAATCTATCGTAGCAGGTAAGAATGATATGGGCGGTACAACTGCTAATATTTTAAGCGGTCGTAACGGCGCAGAAGCTGGTGGTGTAGGTGCAGGTGGAACTATTAAAGGTTCTGCACTAAGCGACACTTCAGCAAAAGAAGATAATGCTGGCAACATCAATGTCCCAGGCGGTAAAGCAGGTAATGCTTTTAGCAAGAAAGAGCCAGGACACGGTGCTGAGAAAGCTGGTGCAAAAGAATCACCAGACAACAAGCAAAGCCTTTTCCGTGGTCGTAGGTAATAGGACTGTTAACGGTGAAAAAACTTTCTCTTAGTGAACATTTGAGTTTCGACCAGGCTAAGATTGTCTTGGAGAGCGAAGAAGGAAGCAACGGCAAGAAGTCGTTGCATCTCAACGGGATTTGCATTCAGGGAGACATCCGTAATGCAAACCAACGTGTTTATTCTTCTCAAGAAATTGGCAAGGCTGTCAAAACGCTTAACGAGCAGATCGCTGGCGGTTACTCTGTACTAGGTGAAGTAGATCACCCGACAGATTTAAAAATCAATCTTGATCGTGTGAGTCACATGATAACCAAGATGTGGATGGATGGTCCTAACGGCTACGGAAAACTTAAAGTACTACCAACTCCAATGGGTCAGTTAATTCAGACCATGTTGGAGTCGGGAGTAAAATTAGGTGTTAGCTCCAGAGGATCTGGAGAAGTAGACGGCAGCGGCAATGTTCGAGATTTTGAAATTATTACGGTTGATGTAGTAGCACAACCAAGCGCACCGGGTGCGTATCCAACACCAGTATATGAACATTTAATGAATAACACAGGCGGTTACAAGGCATTTCAAGTAGCACAACAAGTCCAAGGCGACCCAAAGGCACAGAAGTACATAGCAGAGAGTTTAAAGAGAATTATCTCTAAACTCAACTAACTAGGAGAATCACATGCTAGACATCGTTAAACAATTGTTTGAAAACAATGTGATTTCCGAAGACATCAAATCGGAGATTGAAACCGCTTGGAATGGCAGGATTCAAGAAAACCGTGATCAAGTTACTGCAGAACTACGTGAAGAATTTGCTCAGAAATATGAGCACGATAAAGGTGCAATGGTTGAAGCTGTTGAAGGAATGCTAATGGATCGCTTACAAGCGGAACTAGGCGAACTTGCAGAAGACCGTCAGGGCCTAATCGAAGCTAGAGCCAAATATGCAACAAAAATGAAAGAAGATGCGAAAGTATTAGAATCATTTGTGTTGAACAATTTGAAAAAAGAACTAGCTGAATTACACGAAGATCGCAAAGCAGTTGCAAACAATGTTGCAAAATATGAATCATTTATCGTGGATGCTCTAGCGAAAGAAATCGCAGAATTCCATGCTGATAAGAAAGACTTAGCAGAAACTAAAGTACGTTTAGTACGTGATAGCAAAGCTAAATTTGAGTCTATTAGAAAAGATTTTATTGCACGTTCAGCAAACATCATCGAAGAAACAGTCTCCAAAGGACTTAAATCTGAAATGACTCAGTTGCGTGAAGACATTGAAGCAGCTCGTAAAAATGACTTTGGTCGTAGAATTTTTGAAAGCTTCTCAAGCGAATATGCTGCAAGTCATCTGAATGAAAAATCTGAAACTGCAAAACTATTAAAAGTAGTTAAAGTTAAAGAACAAGAATTAGAAGAAGCGGCAAAGATTGTTGCAGAAACACAAAAACTAATAGAAAGCAAAGAAATCGAATTACGTGTTGCTAAGGGTCAAGCTGTTCGCAAAGAAGTTATGGGCGAATTGTTAGGTCCGTTAAGTGGTGACAAGCGTTCAGTAATGGGCGAGCTATTAGAATCAGTACAAACTGAGAAATTACGCTCAGCGTATGACAAGTATCTACCGGCAGTAATGAACGGTGGTACACCAATTAAAAAAGCACTAACCGAAGGCAAAGAAATTACAGGCGATAAGAATCAGGCACAAACAATCAGCAGTGAAGAAAAAACTGCTGAGATATTTGACATCCGCAGGCTTGCGGGACTAAAAGTTTAAGGAGAACTATAATGTCACAATTACTCGAGTCACGCTGGTCGGAAACCAAAGACGCTCTTTTAGAAGGGCTTTCAGGTACTAAGCGTACAGTGATGGCAACAACTCTCGAAAATACCCGCAAGTATTTGTCTGAGTCTGCCACAGCTGGCGCAACTTCGTCCGGTAACGTTGCAACCCTAAATCGTGTGATCCTTCCAGTGATCAGACGTGTGATGCCTACGGTCATCGCTAATGAATTAGTTGGCGTACAGCCAATGACTGGTCCAGTTGGTCAGATCCACACACTACGTGTTCGTTATGCAGATACATTTAACGATACAAGTGCTGGTAACACTGATACTACAGCTGGTGAAGAAGCACTAAGCCCATTCAAGATTGCAGAAGGATATTCTGGTGCAGCAGCAACAGCTAAGGCAGCTACTACAGCAGCTTTAGAAGGCGTAGCTGGTAACAGATTAAGCATTCAAATCTTGAAACAAACAGTTGAAGCTAAGACACGTAAATTGTCAGCTCGCTGGACGTTTGAAGCTGCTCAAGATGCACAAGCCCAACAAGGCATTGACATCGAAGCAGAAATTATGGCTGCATTAGCGCAAGAAATTACTGCTGAAATCGATCAAGAAGTTCTTTCTTCTTTATCTAACTTAGCAACAACAGTATTAACATACGACCAAAACACTGTTTCTGGTACTGCTACATTCGTTGGTGACGAACACGCTGCTTTAGCTGTTCAAATCAACCGTGTTGCAAACTTGATTGCACAGCGTACACGTCGTGGTGCTGGTAACTGGGCAGTTGTTAGCCCAACAACTTTAACACTTCTACAAAGTGCTACAACTTCTGCGTTCGCAAGAACAACAGAAGGTACATTCGAAGCTCCTACAAACACTAAGTTTGTTGGAACATTGAATAGCGCAATGAAGATTTATGTTAACGGCTACGCTACAAGCGATGACGTATTAGTTGGTTACAAAGGCTCTAGCGAGTCTGACGCAGCAGCATTCTACTGCCCATACATCCCATTGATGTCAAGCGGTGTTGTTCTAGATCCAACAACTTTCGAACCAGTCGTATCATTTATGACACGTTATGGTTATGTTGAGTTGACAAACACAGCATCATCTTTAGGTAATGCTGGTGACTATCTAGGCAAAGTTGGTGTTACAACTGCTAACTTGAAATTTGCTTAATCAGTAAAGTTCACAGTAACAAACTCAAAAAGGACCTTCGGGTCCTTTTTGTTTGGCTTAAATATCGGTATGGAGATAGACTTCAACCGAAACTTTTCAGATTTGCGTAAACAGTACGGAGTATGGCGTAAACGCTTTCCGATGTTTACACACGATGTTGATCATATAGAACACGTTATAGAACGGCACATACAGAATTTTTCTATAGCAGGCATCAGGTATAGGCAAACACACAGCAGAACCTACTTAGAAAAAGCCCAGCACGAATTAGACGAAATTGACAGGGTTATTGCTATGGTTGAAAAAATTGGACTGATGGCAATGTTAGCACGTTGATAAATACAATGTCTATGAAAGACCTTGCATAGGGCAAGACTTATGGGGTAACCATCCCCGTAGACCTAGAACGTCATATTAAGGAGAATCAAAATGGGACGTCCATTAAAGAAAGATGTAAGAGGTACGCAAGTACTTGGCTTACCAGGTTTATCAACAAACACATTAGCAGGTATTACAGTAGAAGGATACTTTGGTGGTTCATTAGCTACAAATTATGTGCTAATCAAACAACGTGGTGCTCAATCATACGTTGTAGCAAAGATTGAAAGTTTCACATGTACAACAGTCAACGGTAGCACAACTATTAGCTCTATGAGCGATCAAGTTGAAGTTACAGTTGGTGACGAGATCAGCGGCCCTGGCATTCCAGCAGGAGCGATTATTCAAAGTCTTGACAGTGCTACAACTGCTACTATCTCAGCAGCAGCTACAGCAGGAGCTTCTGGAGTTACAGTTACTCACTGGGGTGCATTCCAAGTTGGTACAACAGTTGACACACAACCAAATGCTAACGGCGAAATTAGAATCCAAGGTTCTACAACAGGTTTGTCAGATGCTAACCTAGTTCCAATCCGTAAATTAACACGTAGAATTGCTTATGGTTTTCCATCAAGCCCTGTTCTATCAAATGGTTTCCAACGCAGTGAAGATTCAGCAGCGTCTACTAACCACGACGAAGCCAAGTATACATGGTATCTAGAAAACGATTCATCAGCAGACTACATTGTATTAACAGCATTTACAACAAACATGTAATTTAAGGAATCAGTATGGGACAGGTAATACAGGTCAACGGCGACTATAATATTAAATCTAAGATCGGGGCTACTATCAAGCTCGATACTGGAGCCGGTGTTGGTCAAACAATCATCACTGGTAATCTTGTAGTACAAGGTACCAACTTAACTGTTTCAACCGAACAATTACAGATTAAAGACAACATCATTATTTTAAATGATGGTGAAACTGGACCCGGAGTAACGTTACGTTATTCCGGAATCCAAATTGACAGAGGTCCGTCAAGTGTTGCAGACGATGCGTTTTTATTATATGACGAAACAGACGGCAGCTGGAATTTATTAAACAAGACGGGTAATGATCCGTATAATTTTAACAATACTGCTTTAAGATTAAGAAGTATATTAACTGACACCGATACCGACGGCGGCGATCTAACATTGATTGGAACCGGAACTGGTGTAGTTAATGTTGCAGGCACTACTGCTTATGAATTACAAGTTATTGCATTTGGAGATGATGCAATACCAAACAAAAAATATGTTGATGATGCTATTCAAGGATCACCAGCTAGACAGATTAGAGATGATAACACTCGAATAATTATTGCAGATAGACAAGCTATTCCTACAGGTGGCGGTCTAGATTATCTAGGAGCAGTTGTAGCTGAAACACAAATTCAAGTTGTGGTAGATGCTATTCCTAACACCACATTTTTTATCAACAGAGTAGTTATTCAAGGTTTAGAAGTTAGCGATTCAGAAATTGCCAACCTTGATACCAACACAGATACCTATCTAAGAACCACAGGTACAGGTAAACTTCGAACAAATTATGCACTAAAAATTGATCAACAAGGAGCAAACGTTGCCACAGTTGCAGGATATTCTCAACTGTATGCCAAAACTCCAAGTACTGGTAACACTGGTTTGTACTTCTCAACAACTAGCACCACAGCGTCACCAAACGGAAATAGAGAATTAATAAGTACTAATAGAGCATTATTGTATAGTATGTTATTTTAAGGATAGGACATGGCAATCAAAAACACACCAATAACAACCACTGGATCAACTACGTTATATACAAGTAGTGGAACCAATGCGATTGTTACAATTATTATCTGCAATATCGGAGCTCCAAATGCAACTGACGAATCAATCAACGCTTCCACTATTGACCTTTATGCTGTAAGAAGCGGCGAAAGTGCAGATACAAGCGCACAGACATATGGTAATCGGATTGTATCAAAACTATTAGTACCGGCCGGCGAAACAATATTTTTCAGTGATGAAAAAATTATTTTAGACAGCGGAGATTTTATTGTTGCTGTTGCAAGTGCAGGAAATTTATTAAGCATAACAGTAAGTACATTAGCAGTATGAAATATTTAAAAACTAAAAACATTTCTAAATTCAGTATCTCAGATGATGCTTTAGTTGCTAAACCATCTGGAAGATATGTGATGGACGGTATCGGTGCTTTGCGATTGCCAAAAGGCACAGCAGCACAACGTCCTGATGTTGTAGTTGGAGTACACAACGGACCTAACGGATATATCCGTTACAATACTGATAACGACAGTGTAGAAGCATACATTGGCGGATACTGGCAAATTGTTAGAGCTCCTAGCTCTACAGCTATAACAAAACAGACATTTGGACCAGGTAACGGAGTTGAAACAGTATTTGGGCCATTGACTACAGTTCCTGCCGGAACTGGTTATAGAGCCAATGTAAATAATATTATAGTATTAGTTGAAAATGTTATGCAAATCTCAACAACTAATTTTTCAGTCCAACAAAGCACTGCTGGAAGTTTGGCAGGCCCAGCGGCACCGTATGCTGATGGATGGTATGTTAAATTTACTTCAGCAGTACCAAACACTGGAGGCGGCGGAAATCCTGTATACGTAACAGTATATCACGGATACGCTGATTAACAATGCCAGTACCTGACAGTCAACTAGGGCGAATTGGCGGTCAACTTTTAACAGACAACCTGCTTAGAGCAGGAGTTGATATTGCTGTTGAAACCAGTTTACTATACTTAGATGTTACTAACAAACGAATTGGCGTAAAAACATCTGCTCCAACCCACCCTCTACAAGTTAACGGAACTACACGAGCACCAAATGTAATTGTCGATGGTACTTCTGCCAGAGTCAATAATGTTATAATTAATACCAACGGTTCGTTCAGCACACTAGTTGGTGCGTTAAACATCACACCAACAGGCGGCCCAAGCATTGTTATATCACACGAACATGTGATAACCAACAGCTTAGATATCAACGACAACTACATTCGAGGTAGGATCACTGATAGAAACTTTGAACTGCGCCCTAACGGTACAGGAGATACCAAGTTAACCGGTAACACCTATATTGATGAAAATTTGCTGGTCAGCACTTCTTTGTTTGCCCAACAAAATGTCAATGTCAAGGGTATTTTTACCATTGGTGATACTGCATACGATACCCTAACTGTGGTTCCAGATTTTACACAAAGTATAATTCCGGGAGACAACAACCTATACGATTTAGGCACACTTACTAAAAAGTGGAGAGGCGTTTATGTGAACAATAACAATCACATAGATGGATTTACTTCAATTACCGCAACAGTTAGCAATCAAGTGTTTATGAGCGGTAACACTATCAGCACCTTACAATCAAACGATGATTTGATTGTATCTTCAACAGAAGGTACGATAACGTTAAACAACTTGTCAATCAAAGACAATACGATAACCAATTTATTATCAACACCAACAACAATAACTCACACCGGAAACGGGTATCTGCAAATTGCAGGAACATTTGGTTTCCAAATGCCACGCGGTACAACGTTAGAACGTCCAGATACTCCAGAAACAGGAATAACTCGTTGGAATACTGATCTAAGCTATCTAGAATGTTTTGATGGCACAGTATGGGGAGTTGCAACTGGCGGTGGTGCAACAGTTACTCAAGCATACATGGAAGAGCTAGGTCACGTTTATACCCTACTGCTCGGGTAAATCTCCAATCTGTATAAATACTACTAGTTGCAAAGGTTGACCAAATCTTTGTAAAATCCGACTGTGGTATACCGACAAAGAGCGCAAGCTGAAAATCTGGTAATCCGTGTAAAACGGTGTATATTGGAGAGCTCATGGCTATTGGTCGTATTTCCGGTCAGCTCCTTAAGTCAAATCTACTCCGTAGTGGTGTAGACCTAGCTTTTGAGACTGATCTTCTCTATCTAAATGTTGTTGACTCTCGAATTGGAGTTAACAAAGGCTCCCCAACATCTGCAGCTGGGCTTACCCAGTATCCTCTAGACGTAAACGGCACCACAAGAACAACAGATTTAATTGTTGATAATACTCTAACGGTAGGACATTTCACAGTCAGTGGAAACACTATTGCCAGCGATTTATCAACAATTTCATTTGCACCAAGTGGTGGCGAACCTACAATCTATCATTCAAGATTGCAGGTCAATGACATTGATATTACAGACAATGTAATTTCTACCCTGAGCACCAACGCTGATTTAGAAATTAGCCCAAGCGGCACAGGCGCTGTAAAAATGTATTCCGATGCTACAGTTTCTGGTAACTTGACAGTTACTGGAAATATAGATGTTACTGGGAATATTACAATCGGTGGTAATCTTACCATTGGTGATGCGCTTACAGACAACATTGTAATCAACGCCAGTATCAAAAGCAGTTTAATTCCTGAAAGCGATAATGCCTATGATTTAGGTTCTATATCGTTTCAATGGAGAACTGTATATGCTAGAAACATTAACGCAGACAACTTAAACTCTGACACACTTGATGTTGGCAATATTAAATTTTCCAACAATGTTATTTCAACAACATCTGGTACTGATCTAGTATTAGATCCAACAGGCACGGGCCGAGTTAGACTGGGCAACTTTGCAATATTAGACAACACCATTACTAACGTTTCAGTAAATGCTGTAACTGTGTTAGCGCAAACAGGTGCATCTGCATATTTTAGAATAAATGGAACTAACGGATTCCGCCCACCAGTTGGTACTGTTGGACAACGTCCAACATCATACATGAGCCCGGCAACTGTAGGCGTTACACGCTTTAACACTGAAAGCCGAGCATTGGAAGTTTGGGACGGACTTGGTTGGGCAAGCCCTGCAGGTTCATCTGGTGCTGTTTCTGAAATTGGCGCCAGCGACATCGCACTTAGATATGTTTTAACACTAGGATAAAAAGAATAAAATGCCAACCTCATTTAATCAAGCAATTGAAAGCGGAATTGGAACTAACCCAGTGACACTATTACAGGTGCCTACAGGATTTAAAGTTACGGTAATCGGTTGCAATTTAACAAACATTACAGAATACGACAACGCTATTGTTGACGTGCAGATTACAACAGAAGGTAGTTCGTATGCTTACTATGCAAAAGGTGTAGTGATACCACCAAACACCAGTTTGAAATTAGTAACCAACGGAGAGAAATTGATACTTCCGCAGGGCGGCGGTATTAAAGTAACCAGTGATATAGATGGCAGCATTGATGCTGTTGTCAGTTACGTAGAATTGTCATAAGGAGGATATATGCCAGCAGGTGGAAGTAATTATTATGTAGGTACAGATCCATATTCTTCGTTAGGAGATACTCCTAGATTTTTCTACGGATTAAGAAAAAATGAAAATGGCAGTATGTTTTTTGAACGTCTTGATAATATTCGAGACAAGGATACAGTAACT
>Ga0209296_1002025_pt1 | contig 14846 bp, 12 predicted proteins | sample S_130206_EF_Meta_FD_187319 | JGI IMG/M metagenome (GOLD analysis project Ga0209296, IMG submission 187319) | Freshwater microbial communities from Lake Simoncouche, Canada to study carbon cycling - S_130206_EF_MetaG (SPAdes) (version 2) | ecosystem: Environmental > Aquatic > Freshwater > Lake ...
CATCTCTTTGATCACTTTGAGTTCAACATCGCCGGGACGCTTGGGCAGGAATGTGCTCAAGTCATACAATCCGTGAGTTTCAATTGCAGCCTGTTCAGCTTCTGTGAGTGCTGATTCTTTTCTAGCCCACTTGGAACTGTTGTAGTCAGCAAAGCCACCCTTTTGAGTCTTGGTGATACGGAAGTCCAAGCCACGCATCAAGTCAGTTGGCAATTCTTCCAGTTCAGGATCCATCAACGCACCTTTGATCAAGGTAAACAGTTGAGGTCCAATGATGAACTTGCGGATGGGATTGTCCGGGGTTTTGTCGTCGGCAATAGGATTCTCACGCACAAAACCTTGGAACAGGTATGAACGCTTTTTCCAGTACTTACGACCCATGTCTTCAAGGCTCTTGTCCTTGAACCAAGTACGAACTTCTGCCAGTACCGGACAGGCGTCTCCCCACATTTCCACGCAGGGTACTTGTACAAATACTTGTTTTGATTCCATTTCTCCTTTGACGCCATTGAATGGCAGTCGGATCATTGCTCGTTCGACCCAGAAAAATGTGTTTTTTGTGTTACCGTCAGGTAGGAAGCGTAGTGTGGCCGATTGACCTTCTTCCATGTTCCAGTGTGGATAAATTGCTCGATCGCCTCCACCTTGGTTTGAGTTGCCTTTTGTGTCAGCTGCCTGTAGTCTTGCTCGGATTTCTGCTAAAGATGCCATAGTTTGTTTCTCCTTAAAAAGTTGCCTATGTGTTGCCTATCTAAAATTAGATCTTTGTTGCCTGTGACGCACAAACAATAAAGCGCATACACCATGTAGTATATGCGCTATTTGCCTTGGTGTCAAGTTTATTTATGTCATTTGAGCAAAGCTAATGATTTTATTCTTGCCAGAAGTGCAGTATCAGATTTGCTTTCGTAGTAGCTGCCAGTGATAGCGCCATTGTAGTTGATTGGGTCATCTGTTTTTTCGCTAAACACTTGTGCCAATCGGTCAGGAGATTTAATTGAGCCACCTAGTCCTTGTGTGGCAGCTTTCATAGCAGATTTGGCCATATCTCCGGTGCTAACTTCGTTTACTTTATCGCCTAGTTTGTCACCTGCCACTCCACCAGCTGCACCACCTAATGCACCACCAACAAATTGCCCAATTTTTTCACCAGCCATATTTCCAGCAATTTGCCCTGCTGCACTTCCGATCGGGCCGCCGGCTGCACCAGCTGCACCACCTAGAGCTTGACCAATTTTACTACCAAGTGCGCCGCCTGCAAGATCGCCAGCCATAGCTCCAGCAGCACCACCTGCTACTGCACCTTTCCATCCATCAGTAAGTTTCCTTGTATTTTGCACAATCTCGTTGTCTTCATACATGCCACATTCGGCTAGGCCGTGTTCTGGGCAGTATTCGCCTTCCATGGTCATGTTGCATGTGCCTTCTAGCACTGGTGCGCTCAATTCAGGCATGGCCTCAACTGTGGCAATTGGATTGCCTTCGGGCATGATCATGCCAGAGTTGCTTTCCGTAATGCCCAAGTCGTCTGCTAGGCGTTGTGATATCCATTCATGTGGATCACCAGTGCGAGCTTTTTTCACACCATATGGCATGTCATCAAAGTAGTAGTCATACAGCGCATCAAATAAGTCTCGATCTAAATCAGCACCTGCTTCAAAGTCAGCAACTTCTCTGCTGAAGCGTTGTAGAATGTGATCCAAGGTGTGGCCAGTTGAGTCTGTCAGCACACTTTCTTTTACTGGAACACCAGCATATTTCAGCATAGTGTTGAGTTCTGTGTTTTCTGCCATGCCTCTTTTTCTTATGGCTGGATTGGTAGCGTCGCCATAGCCGCCTTGCTTGGCCCAATCATACGGTTCTACATTACCTGGATTAACATTGGCCCCTTTGCCAACTGCTTGTCTGGCTCCAGCATATCTCCGCTTTGCCAATTTATCATACTGGTCAGCTTCTGAACCAGGCACAATATGTTGTTGTCGAACTACTTCGCCGCCTCTGGTAAGTTGGTCTTTGTATCCTGGCGCTGCTGTAGCAACACCTGCGGCCCAGCCAGCTTGGCCTTTGGCTTTTCTAGCATAACTGCTCAGTGTTGCTGGACTTAGTTCATCCAAATGATCTTCTGCCAGACCTTCTTCAAGATCGTTAATTGCAGCCGAATAAGCCTTTAACACATAATCTTCTATATCTGGGTGATTACCCCCTATAAACCAATCCATACCAAAGTTACTATTAGGTTGAGGATATATAGTAGCAACTAACCCATTACGAAATTCTAAAACCCAAGTATCATCTTCTCCGGGTGGACCGAAAGCAAACTCTAAATCTTTTTTAGATGTTCTTAGTGAACCTTGTCTTGTTGTCCTATTTGCCTTCATTTCGGGATCATCACTAATGTTCATAACTTCAGTTGGATCAAATTTATCTAAATAACGTTTATCATATTTTGACCTACCAAGCATACCTTCACCCTCCGCCACACCTTTCTGATCAGGTATAAGTTTATAACGTTTTGGATTTGCACGACCTAATCCTCTAGGTCCAATGCCGTGACTTAACCCATCCTCGTGACCACGATTGTATTCTGGATCATTACTGTATTCATCATGATATTCATCTTCAATCCCATGGTTCCAACCTACTTTATACATTTGAGATATTGATGGTTTCGTCAATGCACCTTGTCTACGTTCGAGATCACGTAGTTTTTGTGACAGGGGATTAGTTCTACGTACTTCGTCTACAGCCTCGGGGTCAGCGCCACCTTCTGCCATACCCTGTTCAGGAGCAGTGCCTGGTGCTTGTTGACCAGCAGCAGGTGCCACTGGTTGTTGTTCATCAGCGTCGGGTGTAGTATTCAGTTGAATACCAAGTTCTTGCAGTCTAGCTTGTACATCTGTGTCATCCCAACAGTTAGCACGAGGATCTTGTTCAGCCAAGTCAGCAAGAATGTCAAACAATTTATCATCGCCTATCACATCATACAGTTGTTCTTTGGCATTGGTAGCGTCTGGACCAACAATGAGTTCTTTGCTCATGAGCTCGTCCAGTTTGGCTTGTGCTTCTGGAGTGTCTGGCAAAGCCCAGGTGCCTTCCATGATCTGGTTTGCCCAGTTTTCAAAAATTTGTGCTTCTTTCATAGCGTTTCCTCGTTGTTGTATTTTGGCCAGTGTGGGCAATGCAGCCTCAATTCTGGCATCTAGCGTTTGTTCAATAAACATGGTCTTGAGATCTTCCACCAAGGCAGTTTCATCACCAATGTCTGCTGGTGTCCATGATTCAAAATATTGTGCGTACCCACGGCCTGTGGCCATGTGCTGTAGACTTTCACGCAGTTCCGAATAGTAGTGCTGAACTGTTTCTACCAGTTCTTGTGTGATGCCTTCAAACACTCGTTGTTGGCTGGCTCTGTTGAATCTGCTGAGCACAGCCATTTCGCTCACAATCTCATTGATATGCTGGCCGCGAATGTCGTAGGGTCTGCCGCCTTGCTTGACGTGTTCTAGCATGGCTCTACCGCCAGACAGTTTCACAAATGGTAACTTGAATCTTTCACCATCCACAGTTTCAATAAACAAACTTTCCACATAGCGATAGCGTTTGTCATCCTCACCAATCATGCGGTTGTGTTTGATCACCAAACGAGCTTCGGTTTGCTCGCCCACGTAGCTGACCTTGCGTGTGCCATAGTAGCCTTCAAATAGACCTTCTTTGATGGCTGCCATGCCAGTCATTGTGTGCTTGAGTTGATTGATGTCTTTGGGACTGAATGTGTATCTGTGCTGTGTGGCAAAATTTTTGAGTTCAGGCAAAAAGCCTGTTTCGCGTTCTGACCCAAACCAGTCCAGTTTGTCCTGGGGATTTTCCATGGTTTTACCCAAGTTGTCTCCAAAGAACAACTGCAAGTCGTTGTCATCGCCCAGCACGATTACCACTGTGCCGTAGTTTTGCCCTGATTTTGCAACCCAGTCAAACGCAAATGTTTTGGCTTCTTCTGGTGAGGAGTCTTTACCCTGTCCATCGGTGTATTTGACGTCATAGTCTTTGGTTGCCAGCAAGTCAGCAACGTCTTGGGAAATGTTTTCTATAGCCATAGTTTGTTATTTAGCGCATTAGTGATATGAACGGAAACGGCTCAACAATCATATCTCCATGGTCTTTTAGGTGTGAATCCAAGTCTGAGTGATAAGTTTGCAACAACAACAGCATGCGCACCGCCAGCAAACTGGCCATTACTAGATCATCAGTTTCGCCGGGTTTGGCAGCATAACTGGTGCCCATGGCCACAAATGTTTTGAGTTCTGAAACCAAGGGCCTTGAGTTGATTTTCATGCGTCCAGATTCCACTAGGATTTTGAACTTGTTGCAGGCTGTGATTTTGCTTTTGTTTGTGGTGTTAAAGCCCTTGCGGAATCTGCGTCCTGTGGTGCCGGTTACTGAATTGTCACTTAAAAAATAGCCAGGAATGTTTTCTTCGCCATATTCAGCTATGCTGATCAAGGCAGCTTCGCCAATAGTGTTATTTTCCACTGAGTAGTAAATGCTTTTTTCGTCTTTAACTACACCATGCAATTCTTTCACAATGTCTGCTAGAATTCGTATTTGTGTGGGAATGTCAGTTTTGTTATGACGCCATTCAGCAATCTGATCTGTGGTTCTGGCATCAAATACCTGTATAGCTGCAGGGTCGCCACCTGTGCCCAAGCTGGGATCTAGTGCCACAACATACATACCATCTTTCACAGGATCCTTATACCAACGCACTTGGCCTGATCTGCGGGCAGGTTCTGCACCTTCCAAGTCCATGAGTTTGATAGGATTAATCAGCGTTTCATCATTGATAACAAATTCACAGTCCATTTCTCTACGGAAACGCTCATCGCCCAGCTGGGCCATTTGTTCAGAACCCCATTGATCTCCACGTTCAGGATGTTCACGCCAGTATGATCTAAATGCACGGAATCCGTTGATACCTAGTTCTGTGGTGTTGCCGTGCTCATCTTCACATTTGTTGGCACCTTTCCACAAGAACGCAAACTGATCTTCGTCTGAGTTGGGAGTGCTTGTAATAATTGCCTTACCACCGGTAGCTAAAGTAGGGCTAATAGAAGTCCAAAACTCTTTGGCAATTGTGGGGCGCACAAACGCAAATTCGTCAGCGTATAGCAAGGAGATTGACATACCCCGGCCGGTTGTTTCTGTTGTGGTCTGACTCACAATACGGCTGCCATTTTCAAACTCTATGGATCCTTTGTTGTAGCTAGTAGCACCTGCTCGAATGTGATTTGGGCACAGTTCGTATGCATAGCGTATGCGTTGCATGATCTCTTGTGCGCCGGTGTATTTGTGTGCGGCAATAAGAATAGTTGAATCTGGCACAAACATTGCATACCATAGTAGGTATCCAGCAGCCGAAGTTGACTTGCCTGTCTGCCGAGGCATTAGTGATATTGAATAACGATAGTTGTGATAGGTATAGATCAGGCGCTTTTGATAGTCAAACGGATGATATAACATCTTGCCGCGTGTGGGATGCTGGATGTAGAAAAAGTTGTCCATGAAATACAGCGGACCATTCACCGAATCAGCACACAGCGCAAACTCCGTGAGTTCTTGTTCGGTGTATGTTTCAACCCTGTGCGGTGCCTTGACCAGCACTGTTTCTAAATTACTTTTTAGACCAATCATTTAATATTCTTTCTGTGAAAGATTTGTGTCCTTCGGGGCCAGCATGAAAATAGTCTCTAGCGTATTCAGCTTCTTCTCTACTGCGGCTCATCCATGTATCTGCTTCGTACGGTAAAAATGGTATGCCAAGTCTATTGCACAATGCTTCAATGGCCAAGCTGTTCTTTAGATTATTTAACCGTTGATTTTCATCTACACTCATCCATTTTTTAACAAATGCATCCGGATGGTTATCCATTGGCATAACACCTTCAGGTTCTCCAGTGTCTTGATTTATAACAACTTCCATACGACCACGAGGTGGATTTAATAACACTACAAGTTTTGGTTTTAAATGCGGTATCCAGTATTCGGCCAGTCTAAAACATCTGTCAGAGCTGCCACCGCCCCATCCAAAATTACATGCTTTGAGATTTAATGCTTGTGCCAGTCTAGTGGGCCATAAATCTTTGTAGGGCAATCCAATGCCCATGGTAAAGCTGCAACCCAGTGCTACCAAGTTATTATTTTGAGGATCAAAATTATCATCTATTGATTGTGCCCTAAATCCTTGATTGTTAAAGTGGTAGCTGATTCCATCAGGTTTGTCCCATCCTTTTTCTTGAAAGTATGCACGATGTATAGGATCTTGCATCATTTCATTGAATCGGGCTTCTGTGTCAGTTGGCCACCATTGGAATGTGACAGACCTTTCGCCAGGCTGCCAAGGCATTTTTGTTATGTCATGTGTCATATTGCATTTCCTTTGCCAATACTGGCCATAGATCAACAAACTTGGTTGTCTTGTTCAAGATAGTTTCAGTGTTAACATGCCAGGCTAATGTATCAGCAGGATCAAGTTTGTTTTTTTGTTGAAGATAACTGTTATCTTCAAGTGTATTACGATAACTTTTTAACGTGTCAATGGCCAGGCCATTCACACCATTGTACTTGGTTACCACGCGATCAATTTCTTCAATGGCCAATTGCCGCAGTTGTGAAGAATGTCTTCGTATATCTAATTCACCAGGATTATTAAGTTCGCACCAATAAATGCCTAAATTTTCTTTTGCACAAAAATCATAGTATTCAATGAGATCCAATGCACAATAAATTGAGTAAGCAGGATGTGCATTCACGTGCTGTCCATCTTGTTTCATCTGTCGTAGATTTTTTACAAATTGTTCCCAGTTGGCTCGGTCTCTTACATATTCAAATTTTTCTTTGTTGGCATTGTCAAAACTAACCATCCATTCTACTTTAGGCCAAGTTTTGAGAATTTGATAGACAGGATTGGTAGTGATCTCCATGCTGAGATTGGTTGTGACCATTACTCTTACATTAGAAGAATCAATGTAACTTAAAAATACATCAAGACCTTTTTGTAACAGCGGTTCTCCGCCGCCAAGACTAAGTCCTTGTATGTTGTGACCTTGTGTTCGAGCCAACTCAATCAAATCTGCATGTTCGTTTTTTACATGATTGATAGGAATTTTCTTAACACTTTGCCAAGCAGTTGATGTTTGGTCATTGCAGTATACACAGGTCAAATTGCAAAGATTGCTCCAGTTGACCACTAGGTGTTCCAATTTAAAAAAGTTTATGTCATTGTCAATAGCTGCCAGTGTGTCTGGGTCTGCATGTCTTACTGTTCTACCACTGGCGCCTGTGGTTTCTTCCAGGCGCTTGCACCAACTGCATCCTGGATGCCACTCACCGCGAGCCATGGCTTCTCGCATGCTGGTGACTTTGGGACCATGTATGATCTCTTGAATGGTCATTTGCTTGTTGTTGCCAATCATGTCAACACAATGAAAACACGGGCTGGTTTCACCTGCTTGATCAATGTTGAGACTGGTCCACGGTGCTGGACAAAATGTAGGGCTGTTAGTTATCATTGGGTGGTGGTGGTGCTAGTAAAGTATAGCTACTTAGTCTAAAAGTTCCTGGTGGCACCTTGCGCAACATTGCATGCCAGTGCAAATGAGTATATCCATTCTTTCTGGGAAAATTAACCATTATGTAACCGGTATTTGGCACAGATAAAAATTGTTTTCTTATTGAGGTTACATTTTTATCATGGTAAAAACAAGTTCCTAGCTGTTCATGGGCAGCAATCCAAATCAGTTGCATGGCACCTGGTAGTTCACCATCAGTATGCATTAAGCATGTAAATCCTGGATCATCAAGCCACCAGGTGGAGCCATATGGCGTTGCTAATTTTCTTCCAATTGCTTCGCCTACCATGGACCATATTATGTTTATGTAATTGTCCCACTCGTTGATCCAGGGTATGCTGTCATTTAAAATGCGTCGACGCGACCAGTGTTCTTGTCCTTCTTGCCGCGCCCAAGGCAAGTCTAGCCACGGAGTAGACAATACTTTTTCTACAAGTGCAGGAGATATTATGTCCTGCACTTCAAACAGATTATCATATTCGTCAACGGCTGTTATTTGCATAGGAATGCCAGTTCTGGCCATAGGCGTTGAAATTCACCAGCTTTGTCTGGATGATACTTGTTTTCATTGTCGTGTATGTGCCGCCAGAAGTCTGTGTCAATTTTACTGACTTTGTCCACACTCAATCTGCCACGATAGGTGGCCAATGCATTGTCAAAAAACTGACGTTCAGCAGGAGTAGCAATGTTCATGGCATAGAAGCGTTCAATTTCCGCTATGGCTTCCTGAGCAACACCTGCGCCGTGCAAGAACGGATCAAGATACTCGGGTTGAAACAAATTCTGCCACAACACTGTGGTTCCTGTATCTTTGGCAAACTGTCGTAACTCACAAATGCGTGTGGCATTGTAGATGTTGTATACTGCATGTATACCGCCCCATTGGCCTTGTGTGGTCATTAGATGTTTGATCTTGGCTAAGTTTTCTTTGATCAACGCCCAACTAGCACCGTGCCGCACATACTCTACTCGCTCACCGGTGTTGTCAAAGCTCATTGACCAGCCAACTCGATTGCGTGTTGATAACTTTTGGAATATTTTGTTTGAATCTAAGTCAACATTTAAGTTGGTGATCAATGTGACTATAGCATCTTTGGGTATGACATCTAGCAGTCGGTTGTTTTCTGGCAGCAACAGCGGCTCGCCGCCCACCAAGGCCACTTCGTGTATGTGTTCGTAGTGTTGTTCAATGAAGTCACACACCGAATCATAATAAGGTCGAGCACCCGACTTGAAAGGAATGCCCTTGAGGCCAGCCCATTTTGAACTGCATGCTTCTCCGCAGTAGTTGCAACTTAAATTGCAGGTAGTGTTCCAGCGCACATCCACAATCACAGGATAATGATATTGATCACCAGCAGTGGCATAATCAAAGTTAGGGTTTACATTGTTGTGCCACTGTCGTTCAGAGTCTGCACCAAAGCGTTCAGCTCGCACACAATTAGAACAATATTCATGAGGTTCGCCTTTGGCCAAACTGGTGCGTATCTCTGCCATGAGATTGGAATTGAGGATTTGCTCAATGGTCTGTGTGTTCAAATTGCCCAGCATGTTAGGATTGCCAGCACAGCAAGTTTTTACGTTGCCTCGCGGATTGATATGCAGGCCACGCCAGGGTGCGGCACAATAGAAATTGCTCATGCAGTATTTACAGGCATTCTAATGCTTGTTGGAATTTTGATTTGTATTGGGCATACCAAGGACCAAATAGTGGCCCTTGACTGAACCATTCAAAATTGTGATTGATTTTGTGCATTTGACTTTGTCTGTGATCCATAGCCGCAGACTCAGTGTCAAATTGTCTACAGATTTGTTTGATAGGTTCAATATTGTCTTCGCTGGCATGCTCAGCAAAAAATCTTGGCTCAAATCCTAATTCTTCCAGCACACGATAACCAGCTTCGGCCATATAAATTGAAAAACAACTTTTGCTAATTATGGCTTTGGCTGTTTTTTCACTAATCAAAGTGTTTTCACCTGGACGTGTTTCTGTAACTACGGTAATTGCAGTATGCCAGGCTGGATGATTGATGGTGTAATCGTTAGGAAAGTTGTCTGGATGAGTGGCAATTTGGGGCGGATATTTTTTTATTTCTTCGTCAAGATCAATTCTACTACTGATCAATTGGCTGATTTTTCCATAAGCATTGAGATCATAAGGATTTGTCCAGCCCACACTGTAGACGTCACGGTCAAAGTCAATTAATTTTTCACTCAACAACGAATGCATCAGCCACAATCGATGAGGGCTGTTGTGTCTATTGAGACACCCAATACGTTTTGATCGTGTTTGAAATATAGGGCTATCATACACTATTGCCCCAAACGCCGGATAATAGATCACACCAGGAATGTTGTCAAACCAATGTTGGCATCGACTGCTCAACACAGCAACTTTGGCACCAGGAAAAAATTCTTTAGTGGCTGCAAGATGATTGATGCACTCTTGTGTTGATATCAACAAAGGGTCCCAGGTAGCGTCAATGAATACAAAAGTATCATTGACTGACTGATCTGTGAGTATTTTTAAATTTTTATAGTAACTTTCCCATGGGCATCGATCAACAATTGTATAAGGAGTTCCCATTAACACTATCGAATTGTCTGGTAGCATTCGATAAGAATTATTAGGGCCTTCAATTTCTTGAACACATGCAGGATTTACAAAATCAAAAACTTTCAATTATTCTGCTCGACCGCACTTTTGTCGTTTGGCGTTTGTGAGTGCGCCAAAATCCACTACCCATTCTGTTCCAGGTGCAATTTCTTTGCCTGTAGGTGGCAGTGCAAATCTCACTCCAGCATACTCTTGTATCTGTGCAATAGGAGCACGAAACTTAGTAAGGTCATTGCCCAAGTTAACATAAGGTTTGGTATGTGGAAATATCCAACCTGCCATTTGCCCTGTAGCCTGATTAACCACCAGTTTGTAGTAACCATGCGGTACCACAACACCATTGCCGATTGTGGGATTGTTAACACCGTACATAGCGCCCACAAAGATTGTGAATGGTTGGTTCAGTTGAACAGCCCAGCCACGAACTGATGTTTCTAGCAGTTTCCAAATGCCACGATTGAGGCTTCCATGTTGTGGATACATGTTGGTCATTAGGAATGATTCATATTCTACCTGTTGGCTCCAACTCAAGTCACCATCCGGGGCTGCGTGGCCTTTGTCGTAGCCTGTGCCAGCATAGTCATCTGGGCGGGCACCACCTGGCACTGATTGATCTGCTACAAATGCATTGGTGCGTGGAAAGCAGCCTAGTGCATTTTGTGGCTGTAGGGTGTAAGCGACATAAACAGGAATCTTTGCAGGTGCATCATAAGCCACTAGATATGCTTCTCTGCAGATAGCATGTGCCGGACGGGCTGTTTGTGCCCATCCCCATGGTGAATGTATTTGACAGGCTTGTGCCGGTAGCGGAGCACGTTGATCCCATGCTTGAGATGACATGCTGACCATGGTCAGCATTATGGCTAATATTTTTTTCATTGTAGGCCTTGCAGTAATATACTACTATTTACCGTGGATAGCCAGCAAATGCTTTTACAGGGCTGGTATGATTTACCAATGCTGGTTCTAAACTATTTGGAGTACTTATTTGTATTTTTTTAGCAGGCAATCCAGACATCTTTAATGCTTGATCAATTATTGGTCCAACACTGGCATTAAATCCAGCAACCACTGCATCTTCACCAAATGCTGCTTCTGCTGACCAGGTAGGTAGTTTGTTAGTAATGCCATCTGTTCCGGCATCACTTCTAGCACGAGCCATTGCCACACCCAAGCGATATATCTGATATGGGTCGCTAGATTGCACGCCTGGTAACACAAACACATGATTCATAGGATCTGCTTGCTCAGACGGTAGTGTTGCTTCTTCGCGAAGAAATTCTCTTGCTCTCATCGTGGGTAGCCTTTGAATGCTTTTACAGGACTGGTGACATGCACTGATGGAATTTCTTTACTTTTAAAATCACCTTTGTTTAGGTCTTTGTATTCAGCACCAGCTGCTTTGAATGCCATGACCAACATCTGTTGTTCTTCTTCTGTGTAAGGATGTGCGCTACGGTCTTTACCAATCCAAGATTCATCATCCATGTCTGGAACAAATGTTCCGTCAGTAGCTGCTACTGCCATCATCACACGATTTAGTGTGTAAGTGCTGTCAGTTCTACTAGGGTCAAAAAACAAATTCATTCCAACACTTGCATCTTGCTGGCGGTGAGTAATTTTACCTCTTGACTCCTGAATGAATTCTGTAGCTCTCATCAGGCACTACCATAACCAATCACACCTTCTTGTGCAGAACTTGCTGTGCCCAATGCAAGAGCAGTAAAATTGGTGCCGGTCAAGGTCAAATAGTTGCCTGCACCTACATAAATTTCTTGAGTGGTTCCGTTGGGTACACTTACTGCATTTGCATATAGATTACCTACAGCATTAGCAGTGCCCAGAGCAGTAGCGAACACTTGATAGGTAACATTATTGCTTTCAGAATTGATTTGCGCTTTGTCTGTTGTCCACAACACATTACCTGCTGTGTCTTTGATTACTTGAATAGCCATTATTTGTTATCCTTGTTGGGCTGACTGACCACGGGTTGAAATAGTTCACGAGTTTGATACATCACTCCAGGAATTTCCACGGGTTGTTGTCTCACCGAAGGAATTGACGGAGGCACATATTCATTGGCTTTGCGTTGTGCTAGTTCGGCTGCAATTTCACTGTATGGTGTCATGATTTTTACCCCTTGTAGGCTCGCCATTGATTGGTCAAAGCAAATATACTTTCTTCAACTTTTTTCTCTTTGTCAGCAACAGCCTTTTTCATTGGCTCTTTTTTGTCGCCGTCTTTGTCCATGTCCAAGAAGTCAGGCTTCTTGGCTTCTCGGATGCCGGCAATGTCACGCATGCGGCTCAACATCTGTTCAAAACTTTCTGTTACAGACTCGTCGCACTCGCAAGGAGCACAATCGCATGTTGGGCACTTCTTAGCTTCATCAAGCTCTTCTTCTTTGGCCTCATCAAGATCTTCTTCGGCTTCTTCTTTCATGGTTTGTTGCCATGGCTTGAGATTGTCTTGCTGAACACCGGCCATTTCCATCATTCTACGAAGAGCTTCATCTTCTTCGTATGTTGCTTGACGATTTTCTTGACTGGCAATCACAGGTATAGTAGTTTGACCAGTTGACTTAGGACCGTTCAAACCACCCGAATATTGCAGTGCATCGTCGCTGGTTTCTGTGTCTGTGGGCCAATCTGGTTCATTTTCGTCCAGGGCTTCATGCACATCACCGCAACCACAGTCGCTCATACCGCAGCTGGAACATGCTTCTTCACCATGTTCATCGCCCATTTCCTGTCCCATGGACTCACCACCGCCTAATCCTGCGTTTTTCAACAGGCCAGCCAGTTTGAGTGCATCTTCGTCTGTAGCAGTAATGGTCAAGCTCTTGCCGCCTTCAGTTGAGTCGCTCATGTTCACGCTCATTGATTCAGCAATCATCTTTTCCAATTCACGATTCATTGAGTCGTAAATGCCTTTGCCAAAACTGAAGCCGCTTGATGCAGTAGGAGTTTCTGCTCCGCCTTGCTCTTTAACTTTTTTAGGCTTGTCTTCTTTTTTGTCTTTCTTTTCGTCGTACTCGATATCTTTGGCAACTCGCTTGCCAGCTTTCTCAGCTTTCTCATCTTCTGCGCCACGCTTTTTACCGTGGATGCCATCTTTCTTCTTCTCGTCGTACTCGATATCTTTAGTGACTTTGCGGCCGGCTCGTTCAGCACGGTTGTCACGTTTGTTGGTTGACTCTTCGCCCATGGCCATTTCTTCGTCGCCTTCTTGATTCTGCATGTAGTCATCCACAGCAGTCATCATGCTTTCAATTTTGGCCAACTTAGATTGCACCCATTCTGGCAAGTTGTCGTTGTCACCTAGGATCTTTTCCAAGGCTTGTGCATGACGCACCACAGTCTGGATGCTGTCTTTGGCCATTTCGCCTTCTTGATCATATTCACCTTGATCTGCTGGATCACGGTCATTTTCTTTAGTCATTAACTTTGAACGGCCTGATGGTCCTTTGGCACCCATCTTGCTGCCTGTGCCTGCAGGACGTCCACGACCGCGCTTGGCTGGTTGAGCATCAGCGGCGTCATCGGCGCCCACTGAATGACCTTGGTCATCCACTCTGCGAGTTACTTTGCGACCTGTGGCGGTAGTTTCAATGTCGTGTTTGTGTCCACGCTCAACATGACCAATCTTAGGTTTGGCAGCACGAGCATGCACATCTTTGACCATGTCGTCCCAACCTTCGTCAGCCACCTGCTTCTTGCCGCCTTTGCGCAACATAGCAAAGTCGTTGGCATCTAATTTGCCATTTTTGTTCATGTCAATTTTCTTTTGCTTGGGACTCAACGCACCTTTGATGGCTTCGGCAGCCACATCGCCTAAGCGCTCGTCAACTTCTTTCTTGGCACCAGCAATCTTGTCAGCAAATGTAATCTTGTCTGCTGGAGGGGCCAGTTTGGCAAATGACTTTTGTTTAGCAGTCATTGGAGCACCAGCTTCCATTGGGCCGTAATCTTCATTAGACTTGGCCATGCCAGGCTTGCCATGTTGTTGAGCTTTTGGAACGCCCATCTTGCGTTGTAGGTCGCGCATCATGTCAGCATCATCGCCGTGGCCCAGTTTGTTTAACACAGCGCCGCCAACTTTCTTGGCCATACCGCCAACTTTCTTGGCCATGTCGCCTAGACCTTCGTCTACTTCTGTGTTGTCATACTTGTCGTATTTGTTGCGAACAGGGTCTAATGCTTTGCCTTCACGTCCAGCTTTGGCCAATGCTTCCATACCTTGCTTGCCATACTTTTCATAACCCTTGGCTGCACGGCTCATGCCTTCTTCTTCTAGCTGACCAGCTTTCTTCATCTTCTGAAATTGTGCGCCAGCAATGCGCTCACCTTTTTCACCGCCGCCGGCTTTCTTGGCAAGAGCTTTGAACCCTGTTGTGGCATTGTTGTGCTTGCCCATGTCGCGCTCGTTCAACTGGCCGTGTGTTTTACTAGGGGTCTCACGGATCTCGTCTAGCTTTTTGTTTAAGTCGTAAAAAAATGTCATTTTATTATCCTCTTGGGTTGCGGCCGGTAGCAGGCTTGGGTTGACGCTTGATATTGGTCATAGGGCTTTTGTTGCCCTGGGGAAGTTGATTGGTGGTCTTG
>Ga0209296_1002027_pt1 | contig 14843 bp, 20 predicted proteins | sample S_130206_EF_Meta_FD_187319 | JGI IMG/M metagenome (GOLD analysis project Ga0209296, IMG submission 187319) | Freshwater microbial communities from Lake Simoncouche, Canada to study carbon cycling - S_130206_EF_MetaG (SPAdes) (version 2) | ecosystem: Environmental > Aquatic > Freshwater > Lake ...
GTGATGTAGGAGTGCTAAAAAAATCTGTTTTGTTCTTTGTCATTGCTACACGTCGTGCTTGCATTCTGTTTGCTGTTTTTTTGTTGACGTATTGTGCACCGCGTCGACTGTTGCATGACTTGCATGATGGGACCATTTGTGTGTGGTCTCCACCTTGGTCTTGCTCTATGAGATGGTCTGCTTCTGTTGCTACTCCACCGCACCAGTGGCAGTCTGGATTGCTGGCTAGTAGGTCGCGTCGTGCACGTTTGTATTCGGGGGTGTCGTATTCGCGGGTCATGCTCACGCGCTTCGCTTGTGCTGACGCGGCGCTTGCGCGCCTTGTCCTTGTTTGTGGTTAGTTGTGTCGGCTGTCGGGTTCATGTGTCTGTGTCCTTTGTTTGTTAACTGTATGTCATCTGTCAAGCAAGAGTTGTGTGAATGCTCCACCCACTGGATTGCCCATCCCAGTTCCCTTTACATTCATCAGTCTGTTTACTGATCGCCCAGTCGCATTGCCCAAACCATTTCGTCTTGCATGATTCGAGGCGCGACCGTCTACCCAGGCTCCCCTGTTTACTGCCCACCCCATGCGAACGGGGCACACACGTGCTACTAGCCGATTGTTTAGAGTCTTGGATTGCTGAGAGTGTAAAGAATGTATTCCATGTCGCTGGGCTTCCATACCGCTGCATGACAGCCAGCCAACTCACAAGCATTTAACCAAATCTTTTGCCCAGGCGTTGTCTTGCCCTTCTCAGCCTTAAGTTCAATCACTAATGGCCGTCCGCCTTGGAATGGGTGCACCATGAATAGATCGGGGAATCCCACGTCACCTTGGACATTAGTCATCCAGCGTCCTCGAGAGTTCTGTGCCGGCAAATCATGGTGAACTAACCATCCATAGCGTTTAGCCACGTTGATTACCAGATCCTTAAAATCTGCTTCGCTGATCTTTGGATCACACTTCATCAGCAGGCACAATTCTTTTGTTATCTGCTAACCATTCCCATGCTGCAGCCAGTTTTTGCCACGTTTCGCGACTGGCCTCAAGCGCCTCATATCGTTTTTCTAGCAACGCTTTTTCGGCGCGCAATGTGTCAATAACACCTCGCAGGTAGTCAACTATTTCAACCGAAGTTGCCCCGTTTTGTTTCTCGTCAAACGCACTCATTTCTTGCCTTTCATGCAGACAAGAAGGGTTGCCCAAATGCCCATACATATTCCAATGATGTTGAATGCGACGTAACTCATTTGAGACGCTCAATGATTGCGCTGGCCTCATGAGACTTCAACAGTTCTAAAACCGCGCTGTCATCGTTCAATTGCAACTGGATCATTTCAAGCAGCGCTAAATCGTCCATGCTTTTGTCCCGCGCAAGTTTCTTGATGTAACCAATTTGCTTAAGCGTGGCAAATGCCCCGCGTGGTGTGTGTTCTAAAGCCCCGGACGGAGTTGGAGACACGTGACCTGTGTTGGGATTCTCCGCCCGGGACACCTTGGACATTTCCTCACGGCTTGGCCGTTTGCCATGAGTTGCATATCCACAATTTGCTAAAGCGCGGCCTATTGCGCTGGTCTCACAATTCTCGACAAATGATGTCGCATTCACGCCACGGTCAGACCTGATCTCATGGGCGTAACCAGTAGCGGTTGGCACTGTTTCACTGTTCTTGAAATACACCTCAGCGCGGAAGATGCAGGAATCACCGTCATAGGACATCATCACTGTTTCCACTCGAGCGCCTGGTCCATGTTCAGCCCAGAAACGCACAAGGCGATCTTCTACGGTCTCATAATCGGACAGGTTAAATGCCATTAGTTTTCCACTGCTTTCATTGCCTCATATGCTCGGCGCAATTCGTGGACCGTCTGAAATGACTGGGCGTTCAGGAATGTGTCAACCGCAGCCAACAGGTCTGCAAATGCTTCCCTGTTTTGTGTTGCTTTTGTGACCGTTGGAATGTCAAGGCGTAACGCATCGCCGTGTTCATCTCTGAAACGCGCATGAAGATAAATTTGTGATCCTTCTCGAGTGCGCTTCAATGCGAAGATCCTGCCTGCTTTGTGCAGGACGCTTAATGCACCGGATACTTGGCCATGATGCAAACCAAGTTTGTCGGCTAGTTCTTTCCATGTGTTGCCGTATTCGGTTTTGGCTAGCACGTCAAGGATCTGTTTTTGGCGCGATGCAGTTACACCGCTTTCATCTTCTGCAACAGCGCGGGTTTTTGATGATTCCGAATTAGCAATATGGCCAGACAGGCCGTTGTAAGGAAGCGATGGATGAAAAAGGTTTTCTGTGTTCATGTCGGGATTTTTTCCTTTAGTCGGGTTTAACTTGTCCACCAAGTTCTTCTATCGCCAAAGTAACACACTCGGCATAGCCGTCGTTGCCACTCAACTGGAAGTCAATACGCATGTTGCGTAGGCCACGAATCAGATGATCGTCGCGGTACTTTTTTGGTGCGTGGTTTGGTCGCGCAATTTCTTCTAGCAAACTAAACATCGCCATCTGGTGCTTAATGTTCCCTGCTTCAAGGATCAACGCTCGAGTTTCCTCGGACAATTCACCTTGATTCCATGCAACGCCTTCGCTCATTTTGTCCCCCAAGGTCCCCAGCCGAAGCCGTAACGCTCCACACCGTATTTGTATATTTCTAAACCTGCCAGCAAGTTAGTGTCGGCGTGTAACAGATCTTTAGGACGTGCAATGATGCCCTTGGCGACAAGCCATTTGTGCCAGGACCCGTTGATTTGAAGTAGGCCGCGCGATCCACCATTTGGGTCTTCACGGTTTATCGCGTTCGGTGTGCAGTTGCTTTCGCGCTTAATGATTGACTCAAGGACTGTGCGTTGATCAGCCGGCCAGCCAAGGTTGACACCCAAAGCGCTGAACTGTTCGCAGGCCGACGTATAGGGGTCAATGTAGATCGTGCTACTGGTTGTCGTGGTTGGCTCAATCATGTAATCACGGGCTACAGGGACAGGATTAGGTTGCTCTGAGAGGGCGCTAGGAGCCCCTATGAGCGAGGCAAAACCCCATATGGCAGTAATGAAGCCAGCGATGAGTTTGGGTGCGGTTAGTTGCATAATTAAATTCCTTTCGTCGGGTACATAGACCCTAGACAGCCCGGATGGCTATTTCAAGGATTTGGCTTTACGCCACTCCAACACCAATGCTGGTACGGAATCCGCGTTGAAGCAATTCACGTGCCATGGCTCTGAGTCAAGTTCCCAACTGAATCCGTAGTCCAGCGCGGTCGCAGCCATGAAGGCCAAACGTTCACCGGATGCTTCACTGACATCTACCGAGATCCCCCAGTTGTGATGTGATGAGCCAGGTTGCGCAATTGGTGCAAAGCCATCTTTAAGCCACCAGTTTTTACCTTGAAATGCTCGAGGTTTCTTTCCTTCTTGAGGGATTGTGGTCATGCGCGTATTCCAAGCAACCATCTGGGTGGTGTAACTGCGATAACAATCGTTTGCGCTCGTCGGCTTAAAGGTGTTAATACCTTCTGCAAATGCGCGATCCCGCCAAGCAAGCCAACAATCAGCAACCGAATACAGCAGTTTGCCGTAGGGCTTGACATCTACCAGCATGTTGTTAGGTAGTTCGCCTGCTTTACAGTGAGCAACTATCTGCGGGAGAATGACCTTACGCTTGTGGGGTACTGTCACGCCCGAAGCCTTTGTCGTTTGGGTTAACCCAGCGCATTAGTGGGGGAATGATTCCGGCTACAGCGCCTTTCACATAGTTCATCGGGTCCATGGTTCCAGTTGAGTAAACCGCGACAAGTGCGCCAACGGCTGAACGTGCATAACTTGCTAGTGCTGCTTTAGTTTTTTCATTCATTGTGGTGCTCCAAGTGTCCATCTATTTTTTGTTCTATTCGACCAAGGATTTGGTGTACTTGTCCGTGGTCTTTTTTGTTGTCGCTGCCGAGTTTGCCAATGAGCGCCACCAATACAAGGAAGCAACCACCGACAATAGAAACCACAATTTCAGTCGCCACGTCATTATTTGCTAACTGGCGAAATCGGTGTTGGCTCTAATTGCGGGGGAACAAATTCGCCATACTCACCCAAAGAAGCATCATAAGAGTAACCGATGCCGGCGTAACATCCGCGGAAGTTACCGTTATATGAGGTTTGCAACCATTCTCCCGCAATGCCAAGTGATGCAATATATGCCTGGCCTATTGGTTCGCTGTCTGGAAACGGTAAATCGTCACAATCAGAATTGGCAACAACAATTACTTCTTGAACTATGTTGCTTGAAATTTGTGCAAAATGTGCCATGACTAAACCTTCCATCTGATGTAACAAATACCTGAACCGCCAGCACCACCCGAAAGTGTTCCGCTAGATGCAGCGCCACCGCCACCTGACCCTGTGTTAGCGGCTGCAGCAGAACCAGCCGCGTTAGATCCGCCCGCGCCGCCAACACTCGATCCGCCTGCACCGCCAGTAGTACCACCACCACCACCGCCACCACCCTTAAACAAAGATGATCCGCCAGTGAATGTGCTTACGTCTACGCCTGCACCGCCCGCACCACCGGTAGGGCTTGTGCCGTTGCTACCAATAGCACCAACACCACCGCCGCCGCCGCCGCCGTTGCTACTGCTAAACGCATTTCCACCCGTGTTACCCATTACTAACGGCACCGATGAAACTGCGCCAGTTACACTGCCAAAACCACCACCACCACCGCAACCGCCGACTGATGCGTTTACTCCAGCGCCTGAATATCCAGAACCGAAACCACCGCCGACAACTGCTAATGGGTTAAGGCTTGATTGTGTGCCAAGGGCTAGCGCGGCACCGCCTGCACCAATGGTTACGGTCTGGCTTGCTGAAAGATAAACAGTTGCTTGGACTCCGCCGCCTGCACCACCACCGCCACCGATTGCGGTTGAAATTGTTGAACCGCCGCCGCCGCCGCCAGCAAAAATATAAACGTCAAAGTAGCCCGCTTTGGTCACTGTGAAAGTTCCTGTTGCCGTAAACGAAACACCTGAGTAGCCAGTTGGCGGTGTTGGCAATGCCGTTCCACCCGAGCCTGCACCATAACCGCTTACGCCACTAGGAAAAAAAACAGCAGCACTAGCGCTTGTGAAATACAAGACGCCACCTGCCCATGTGCCTAACGCTAAGGACCCTGCGGTCGTGACTGTTGCTGTGCCTGCGGTAATAGTGCAAGTTCCCGCACCAATGTTCTGAATAAAAAGAGTATCGCCAGCCGTAAATAACGATGTGTTAACGGTGATCGTTGTTGCTGCAGCGTTGCTCATCACGATTCGAGTGCCTGCATCGGCAGCAGCAAGGGTGTAACTGGCAACCTTATTGGAAACAGTCCAGTTGTAGTCGTTGGCTTGCAGAGTGGTCATCTGGGCTGCGGTGAGCACCTGACCGCTTGTATAAGTTTGTTTCGCCATGGAATTATCCTAACTCAGGTAAGTGCATTGTCGCTGTCAAGTGTGCCAGCGGTAGCAGAGTCCAATATAAAGGCTTCGTAAATAGTGGTTGGGGATGTGTAGAAACGGGTTGTTTGCCCATGATCAAAGTTGACGGTTGTTTCAAGGCCCTCAATGTATGAGGCTTGGGTTGTTGTACCAAATGAGTCGGTCTTGGTGATGCTGATTAGGTCGCCAATATCTAGCAAAGCCACTGTGTCCTGTTGAGGGGATGTGAGCATTCCGAACCATGTGGCAATGGATGTAAAGCGTGGCTTTGGGTTTGGGTATAGCAGGTAGTTAGCAAGGGTTAAAGCCTGGGCATCAGAACTGAGCAGGCTAGATCCGTATTCTTTGCTCTGCGTGAAATAGGTGGCAATGGATGAAGCGTTAGTTGCTACCTGTTGCACTCCGCCAATGGCGGTGACAGCACCACGGTTAACCACACCGTTTTGATCAAACTCAATTTCAAGGTCGTTGTAAGCAATGTTGGTGCCGTCATCGGTAAATGTTGCGGCCGGGGTGACAACCGCTGGGGCTATTCGAGGTTGCACAACAAAAGTGTTGCTACGGTTGCAAAACATTCTACCCTGCTCCGCGTCGTTAATCTCAGCAAGGTAAGCAGTAGTTGACCTGTTTGATTCGACAGGGTATGCGCCAAGGGTTGTTACTGGGCTTGCCGTAATTGACGTGGTACCTGTAAATGTCACTTCTGGTCGGGCTAATACGGTTGAGACTCGAGCACTAGAAGTTTCACTTGCTGGAGTAAATGCGGCCAGCGCGGTCTGGCTAAGAATATAAATATCGTCACTAGCAACAGCGGTCACTGTGTTGATCCCGTCAAGAATGTATTGCTGGTTAAACGCTGTGATACGCCCTGCGAATACGGATTGACCGGCACGAGATACGCGCACTTTTCTTAACGGTGCTAAGCCTGGCTCATTGAGGATTGGGTTGTAGTAAACCGAACTGGTGTTAAATGGGTTAAACAAGCCTGTTTGGTCAAGCAATTTCATGGAAAATGTGCCGCTAATCGGTAACTGATCTGTGACTTTTTGTCTGCCTCGACGTATAGAAAAGTTTGTTACCGAGGATGTTATGTCTGCGTATTCTGAACGCCCATCTAATACTCCGGCAGTTCCGTCAAGCAGTCCAGTTGTGGCGTTGTCTAATGTAAACCCGCCAATGGTGTAGCCAGTAGATACTTCAACTAGATAATCACCACCGTTTGCAACTGTTGTTGCCATTAGGCAACCTGAATGTTTGCTGGGCCTGACACTTGATTAAATTGGCGGATCGCGTTAACTACCGCTTTTCCTATTTCGGCTGATGTTGCCAAACCACCGTTGACGTTCACCGTTACGTTGCTACCCATGTTGCCCATCTTTGACAATGGGATAACTGCTTCTGGGCCTGCTTCGCCAATCATGGCAAATGTTGGATTTGTAACAATTCCACCGTCAGCCATTTTTATTGTGCCCTTGGTTGGATTAGACGGATCTCCAGGTCCACCTAATGTTGGCAAGTTGATGTGACCAATGGTGTCAATGTTTCCAAGGAATGGCAAAGCGTTGTATGCGCGGATCACAGCGTTAATTGCAATGATCACGCCATTGACCATCAACTCAAACGCGCCGAGGATGCCGTTGATGATTCCGTCCACTCCAGTCTTAAACCACTCAAATTTCTTGTAAGCAACCACCAGCGCGGCAACAAGCAACGCAACACCAATGGCAATGAGGCTGAAAGGGTTTAACGCCATGGCAATGTTCGTGGCAACAACCGCTGCAGCAACTAAACCAATGGCGGCGGCAATAGTTACGAATGCAGTTGGGTTCTTTTGTGCCCAATCAGCAAATGCTTGCAAATATGGTAAAACGGCTTCAAGTACTGGCAAAAGTGCATACCCAATGGATTCTTTTGTTTCTCCAACGGCGTTTTTTAATCGTTCCATTTTTCCCGCAGCGGTTTCAGCATGTTTTGCAACAGAGCCACCAAATGTCCCGCCGAGCACGTCCATCACTTCGCTGAGTGATGCACCGTCTTTAATCATTGTTGCCATCTCCGGGGACAATGAGCGAAGCGCTTTGAAGTTGCCTTGGTAAGCCTTAGCAAGCGCGTCTGCAACTGTGGCGCTGTCTATTCCCGTAGCGGTAGCGATGTCCATAACAAGGTTCATGTCGCGCATGGCGATGCCAACGTCTTTAGTTCCACGCACCAAATTTTCTAGGCTTTTGCGATATTGCGTGTCGGTGATACCAGACGCACTGCTCATTGCTGAAATTTGATCTTCAACTGCTGCGGTCTGTGCAGCGCTAGCACCAGTAACATTCTGCAAAGTAAGCGCTAAAGCGGCCTGCTCTGCTTGGTCTTCCATTGCGGCGCTTGTGGCGTCACCAAGGACAACGGCAAGACCTGCAAGCGCAGCAGACGCAGGTATCGCAGCCTTTTTAATGGCGTACTGAGCCTTGGCACCAGCACCCTCAAGGGACTTAAATTCCTTGACGGCTTTGTCAATCCCCTTGGAGTCAAACTCCGAAATGATCGGGATATTAATCGCCACTGGTAACCACGTTTCTCTCGACTTCTGCCATTACTTCGCCCACCAAGTCAAGCACAGCGGCCTGAACTTCTGTGGCATTCGCATCGTAGGCAGGCCACATAGAACGCGACGCCGCGCCGTAACGTGCACCAAGATTGGATGCAAAGACAGATGAAGCATTGCTTTTGCCTGCCATGTCAAAGATTGAACCCCACCCAGTTTTCTGTTGGATGATGTACGCGCCCACTACTTCTGTCTTGCCTTTGCGCGTATCGATCTTGGCAACCACGCCTTTAGCAACGCGACCACCATCCCAGCCACCCAGTTTCTTAAATGGTCGCGCCATCCCAGACAACGGGGCCATGGAAGGAAACGATCCTTTTGCCTGGTCAATTACAGGCTTGACGATGTCCTTGTATTTCTTTAGAAATTCACGACGCAAAGTAGGGTTCGTTTTTTGTAGTTCTTTAAGCGCTGCTTTGATGCCATAAACCTGTATGGATGTTGTAGCCGGCATTACTTACCCCGTTGCTGTTGTTGTTCTTTTAGAACAGTAACAACCGTTTGGAGATCCCTTGTGTCAAATTCGACGTGCGGTGGCCACCAACTTACTGCAACTAGCATCTCTGCTAATTGCCGTCTGTAAGTTCCGCGTCCGTAGGGTTTGGGTTTGTCTGATCCGATACCGGAATGATTTCCAGTTCAGGGTTTTGTTCAAGCCAATCTAGGTAATCGTCTGGAAGTTTTTCGCCTCGAGTACGCAACATGGTGTAAGCCATGAATGTCCAGTCGGTCAGTCTCGCCGCGTTGACTAGGTCTTGGATTTTGCGGTTGAACTTTTCTTCCCATTTGGCAATGCAGAAAAGCGTTGTATAGATGTACTCAGGTTCAGCGGATGCGGTCCGCTTTACCATCAGTTTGATTCTCATGGTTTCTCCTTGTGTCGGGCCGAGGGTCGGCCAGAATTATGCGACGCTGTAAACGCCACCAGTGAACGTAATGTCCACGGTGGAAAGTTCGCCGAGGGATGCATTAATCACAGGTAAGGCCTCTAGATAACAGCCGGTTAGGGTAAAGGTTTTCGTCACCGCGCCATCAGTAATTGAGGCAACAACGTTTGTGGTCGTACCAACAAGGGCTGCAAGAGTTGCGTAGGTCTCTGAGGTTGCGTATGACTGGTAAAGGGTCATGGTGCATTCGTTGTTGAAAAGACCTGCGGTGTATTTGCGCGAAGTGTCCCCAAATGCAGTTGCTTCCAATTGCTCTTTGGTGTTTGTAAATACCACGTTTGTGGCTTGGTCGACCAACGAAACGGCGTTCACGGTGAGCGTAGTTAAATTGGAGAGATAAGTGCTAGTTGCCATGTGGGTTACTCCTTGGGTTCTGATTTGACTTTAGATGATTTGGTTTCCGTTGCGGTGGATATGAATCCGCCCTCGAGCAAAGCGCCAATGTTAATTCCATCGTCTGGGATGAATTCATCGCCGATCTTGCCGACCTTGTCTGACTGGATTATGTATTTCATGATGATTTTGCTTCCATGTAGATCTGTAATTCGTATGCCGGATACAACGCGCCACCAACGTCTAAAGATGTCGGTCTGCCTTCCATGACTGCGAGGTTAGCCCCCATGATCTTGGCAGCAAGGTTGAGCAGGGTTCGCTGAGCATCTAAGTTGAACGGTCCTGGCACAAGCACTTGGACAGGGAACACCAGTTTCCAGCGCTTGTTTGTCATCAGGGGAGTGGTGAAAGTTGGGGCATTAACAAACGCGCAAGGCGGACGCATGTTCCTAGGATCGGTCACTACCTGTAGCCCTGAGATTGTCCCCAGACTCGTTACAAGGTCGTCTAAGGCCTCGTTGAGAAGGTCCGTGTATGCGGCAGCCATTAGGCCACCTGAGGCCTAGAAACGCCTAACAATTGCATGACGATTGCTGACAAAGCAACGGTCGGATTTGAGCCCATTTCGTTAAACGACGAAAACGTGTCAACCGAACCGCGCTGGCGGTAAAGCGCTGCCGCATACATGATCGTTCCAAGTAGCACATCGTCCGAAGGGTGTACCGAGGCTGAGTCAATGTAACCAGATTCTTGGCGGCGACGATAGGCAAACTGGTTTGCAGCCTGTACGCAACGGGTGATGTATGTTTCGTCATCTGCCGAAGCAACAGGGATGCCCAAATAGTTGGTGACCTGCGCATACGTGCACCATGTGCATGTAACGCCGAAGGTGATTGTTCCAGATGCAGCGCCTCGAAGGACATCAGATCCAGTGCAAGGGTAAAGCACCTGATTGAGATATGTCTCAACTGGTACATCCACGTCAAATTGGAGATCGCCTTGATCGTCTACACCAATGAACTTATAGGCAGGTAAAGCGCGTACAACGAAAGTCCCGTTGAACGGAGTACCGACGCTGGCGACAGTGATACTGCCACCAACGACGATCTCGTTGTTTGTGAGGGTTTGCAGAACCGCGTAGTTATCGGTTAACTGCTTGCTGATTACTGTGAGCGTTGCCATGGCGGTTAGGCCGCCTTTCGACTAGGCCTGGGTGATCTTGCGGATCATGCCACCGATTGCTGCAAACGTTGATACGTAGCCGTGGTATGAGAATTGGCGACCAAGAGTTGAAGGCAACTCTACGGACATCATTCCGCGCTGTGCTTCGTATACTTCGTAAGCATCGCCCATGCCAGTTCCTACGCGGGTAATGATCATGGTCTTGGCAGCGAAGTTGCTGTCTACAACGATCTGCAAACCGAGTGGGGTTCCGTTCCATGAACCTGCTTCTAGGTTTCCAAGTGCGTTCTGACCGGTCAATCCTGCGCCGACAAACGGGAATAGAGGTCTGCCCGTTGAATCCGCGACCTGCCCCAGTTGTCCCCATACGTCTGGGCTAACGAACAAGTGTGTTGGCATCCAGTTGCGGTTGTTTGCAACGTCTACTGCTGCGTCATAGATGGACTTCATCAAGTCGGCTGCGGTGAGGTCCCATACACCTGACGAGGTTGCTGCGGTGAGCAAGTTGTCAGCGGCAAAGTTGTCAGTTGCAAGCATGTATTCGCCCATCAAGTCATTCAGGATTAACTGCATTGCGCTTGGCGATGTGAAGTCAATGTCCTGAACCGAAAGGGATACTTGACCGGCAAAGGTGGTCTTGCTGATCGTGTTTGATGCAATCACCATGGTTGTTGCCGATGCTGCGTCAAATTCTGCCGACTGTGCACCAACGCTTGTGTGCGTGGTGATGGTTGGGCGAACGAAGGTCTTTGATGCTCCACCGTCTGGGAATGCTCGAGCGCCTACAGCCTGGATGACTGGGCGTACGAAGTTGATGTCCTGAACCAATGGTCCAAGTACTGGGACTGGCAAAAGACCAGGAGTGTTTGTCGTTGCAACGTCACCCGCTGCAAACTCAAATGCGCTCTTGTTCTTGTTTACTGCAGCCTGATAAGCCGAGTTGACGTCTGCCCAGATCTGTCCACCGCGGTGGTATGCAGCGAGATATTCGCCGCTTGATGGCATACGGAATTCGCGCTTTGGTTCAGCAAAAACGATTGCCGATGCTGGCACGAGTTCTGGCTGTGGTGCTGATGCTGATACTTGTTCCATGACTTCTTGCTCCTGTTCTGGGACTTCTGTTTCTATGTTAGTTATTTCTTCAACTGGTTGGTGGATACTTTCATCTGCGGTCGCAGCGACCGAGGCGATGTTGGATAGATCACCAAAGGCGGCGATCGGGACTAGGGATAATTCGGTCCACTGTGCGGCCTCAATGATCATGGTTCCGTTGTCGTCAAAATGCCATTTGGTCGGATTTATACCAACCGATACCTGGTCAATGGTGCCATCGCCAGCCATGGTGAGCGCGTCGTTTCCAAGTGAAGTTGCGCTGATCTTGGCTGAAAACATCATCCCTTGCGGAGTGTTTACGCGCTCTGTGACAACGCCTACTGGCATGGATGAATCGTGATACATGAATAGTCGAGGGTTTTTGCCGTCAACTGGGAGCGATCCTTCTTGGAAAATAACTGACTGACCACCGGATACCTGGGCTTCAACGCCGTAAGGGACAGCCGTTCCGCTGATCGTGCGACGTGGTGTGCCGTTGGCCGCTGCCGCGTCAACTCCAAAATCTGATGCGATTAACTGAATCATTTTACGACTCCTTGTGTAGTCGATGGTACTTGAGGATTATTCCCGACGGGTGGCATTTGGTTTTCGTTCATGTCGCTCATGTGATCTTCTTCTTCTTCGCCATAAGTTGAAGTTAGGTAATCGTCAATGTCAAAGCGCACGTATGTTCCGCGCGGTAGCACGTTGTTTTGGCTCAATGTTTGCTCTATGCAATGCGCGTAAGGCTGAACTCCAAACGCCCAAAGGTCTTGACGTGCACCTTGGTTGGTTGCATAGGAATACGATCCGATGGATACGCCAGCAAGATATGGCGGAATGTTGCATAGTCGCGCACATTCGAGAGCCTGAAAATCTGTGGCTTCTGACAGCAACATTTTTGATGGGTCGCTATTGACCGCTTCGTAGGTGACGTACTGGTTTAGCGCGGCCGTCTGGTTCGTTGCGCGAGCCACATTGAACGACGCTGCAAGGTCTGCAAGTTCTTGTCCTGACAATGGTTCTCCACCAGTTTGGCGAAGGATGCCGGCAGGAATTGCCGAGTTGGCATTGCGTAGTCGCGCTGCTTCTAATTCAAGTGCGGTTTGGATCACGGTCGGCGATTGGTAAATGATGCCTTGGATTGGCGAGATGAATTGGATTACATCTTTTGGATCTAACTGTCCGCCTTGGAAATAGATGTTTTGTGATGGTCCGAATCTGACGCTTCCCTGCTGATCGGTGAGGGTCACCATCGCTGCAGGCAAACGGGTGAACTTTGCTGGCCAACCGTCAGCGGTGTATTCCGTGATAAACCAAAAGGCTGATCCGTAGAAAAATAAATCGTCAAATGTCCACGCCATGCTGAACGCATAAGTGACCGACGGATCTGGTTGTTCCATCCATGTGCGCGGAGCAATTTCTATTTCTTCCATGTCGCGCTTCGTTTCATTCCAGCGCTTTTGGTATGCCTCAAGTGGAACGCATCCAAGGACCGATGCCATTAGATCTCGAGCGCGGGAGATCGTCGGGACGCGCATGGCGTTGGATCGCGCGGCGCCGTCAAAATAACTGTAGTAATTGCCGATCATGTTCACGCCAGCGTTTTGACCTGAGTAACCGCCTGGGTAAATTCCACCGCCAACTGCAGCGGCTTTAACTTCTGCTTCCGCATACGGAGAGATCGCTGCTTTAGTTGTTTTTGTAAATAGACCCATGGTTTTAGTTTGCCATCTTTTCGTGCGTGTAGGTGGCATTGGCCCGGGGGGAACTATCCGATCCCGACGAAAGGTAGTCTTCGGGCCAACACCGATTAGACATTAGCGACTGGCCATGACGATCATGGGTTTTCCGTCTTGCTGTTTTGCTGCCATTGCGGCAGCCCAAACCATGCACCGCGCCAACGAAATATCACCTGGTGAACGCTGACTTGAGAGTGCCAAGTTTCCTTCGCTTTTAACTGCGACCGCGCGTTGAACGTGTTCAGCAAGTTGTCTTGAGCCGTCATGGACCAAAAGTTTTTCGCCAATCATGTTTTTTACGATGCCGGTCCAGCGTTGTATTTCTCCGTAGCCGACTACTTGTTTTCGTGCTTCGTGGCGTGTTGGCCAGTGGACATCTATGGATGGGCTGATTAAGAACTTGCAGGTCGGAGCAAATTTGTCTGCTTCGGCAAGCATTTCTTGGTAGGTGTCGGTCACAAAAGCAACGGTGGCGAGCACTCGACGGTCTTCTAATTTGACGCAACGTGTACCAAAATAGCGTGAGTCATCCAAGGAAACTTCTATTGCCACATATCCACCGTCTGGGATTATGCCGTCGTATTCAATGGACGGCCAGATGCCAGGGGCCAGCCAACCCTGATCGGATGCGACCCAAAGGTTGCAAGCGGCGCGAAGGAATTGTGCGCGGTTTGGGTTCATGGATTCAGCCCTCAAAGTTTCAGGGGTGATGGTTATCCCTAACGCTGGGTTACCCCATGGCCATGTGCTTTCCAAGTTAACGTCAAGGGATGGATCGGGTGACCACTCAGCAAAATAGAACGATCCGGGTTTTCCTTGATCTATGGCTCGAAGACCCTGCTCACGCCAGCGAAGCATCACGCTTGAAGATTCTGTGCCGGCAGTGGACCACATTGAAAGCATTGGGGAACGCCTTGCGCGTTGGGACGGGAGCAGACCGCCGTCTACTGCTTCGGATGATATGTCCCAAATTTCGTCTGCAATAATTAAATCGTTGGATGTTCCGTGGCCGACGTTTGGTTTGGCAGCGCGAATAATCCAGCGCGATCCGTCTGGCATTTGGGCACTGTTTCGTCCGTAGGCCTTTACGAGTTTGGCGCCAAAGCGAACCTCAAGGATGTCGCTTAATAAGTCAAACAAAGTCACCGAAAGATCCAGCCTGTTGGCGGTCGTGAGGACCATTTGTTTTTCCCCGCGCAATTTTGGCATCTCTGTAAGCCACCAACCAACCAACGCAGCAAGCGCGGTGGACTTTCCGTTCTGACGCGCAGTAGACACCAGCGAAACTCGATGCAACAAATCACCGTTTTCGTCATGAGCCAACTGGCCGCGCAACACATGAATCTGCCAGGGCATAAATGTGATTTGCATATGTTCGCGAGCCCACTCTGCAACAGCATCCCCATACGTACCAACCATTTCAGGAGCAGGTGTTTCAAGTCTTGGAAGATCATGGCCAGTTCCGACCGGTTCAGGCTGGTTCGGTTCGGATAAGACGAAAAG
>Ga0209296_1002028_pt1 | contig 14840 bp, 22 predicted proteins | sample S_130206_EF_Meta_FD_187319 | JGI IMG/M metagenome (GOLD analysis project Ga0209296, IMG submission 187319) | Freshwater microbial communities from Lake Simoncouche, Canada to study carbon cycling - S_130206_EF_MetaG (SPAdes) (version 2) | ecosystem: Environmental > Aquatic > Freshwater > Lake ...
ACGATAGGGACAGCGACAGGGTTATCCTGGTTACTGGCTCTAACCCTTTTGTTATCCAAGGTTGGCTACCAGTTAAGTTTTGTAAAGATGATCTCTATTTAAAAACTACCAGCCGTAACACTGCATACTGGGTGCCTCAAAGTGAGCTGGTGAAAGTCTATGAGCCAGTCCCGCAAACATAGAGGCTACCGAAGCCAAAAGGTAGTAGCTAACTATCTTGTAGCTAATGGCTTTGAGTATGCCGAAAGTACAGGCGCAGGCAGGCAAGGTAGCGACATAACAGGTACGGTAGGCATTGACTGGGAGGTGAAGGCTAGGACTGCCTTTAGCCCTGGTGCCACGCTAAAGCAATTAAAAGATAGAGGTAGTGAGTTAGACCTAAAGGTGGCCGTACTACGCCTTAACGGGCAAGGTGAGGCTTCTATAGGGGATTGGGTAGCGTTGCTATCCTTTGAACAGTTAGTAGAGCTATTAAGGCAGGCTGGTTATGGTGATAAGTGAAGCTGATATTAGGCGTTGCTTAGGCTGTGGAGTGTGGCTGTTTGGCTATGCGACACGCCGTTATTGTGGGGTTTGCATAAATGAGTAACCGTATGAGTATAATTAATATATATATTATATTACCTATAATAATATTATTAAGTAATAGTAATAATTGGGATAAAACACTAAAAGAATTAACAACCGGTACTTTAGAATATAAAGCTTGTAAGCTAATAATCTATAAAGAATCTAGCTATAACCCTAAAGCTGTTAATGGTAGTCATTATGGTTTAGCTCAAGGTAGATCTAAGTATCTAAAGACTGCTACTCCTCAAAAGCAGATAGAGTGGTTTACTCGTTACGTGTATAGCCGTTATGGCACGTGTCAGGCTGCCCTTGCGTTTCACCTTAAGAACGGTTACTACTAATGGCTGGGCTTAGAACCGCTGAGTGGCGCAAGCTGCGGGTAGAGATTTTGCGTAGGGACCAGAACACCTGCTACCTGTGCGGAACGCCAGATGCTAATGAGGTAGACCATATACGCCCTCGATCTAAGGGCGGTGCAGAGTATGACCCTGAAAACCTGGCTGCTATCTGTAGGCGTTGCAACTTGCTCAAAGGCGACAAACTAGGACATAAAGGCGTTTTTTTAGCACAACAAACGACCCCCCCTGATCTTGTAATCAGAGATTTATCCGTAAATATCCCGATTTTGACCGATTTAGAAACTAGTCCAGACCAGTTTAAACCAGACATAACAGACAATCATAAGACAAATGTTTTGCCGCTGGGGGGTCGGCTTATCGGTAGCCCTACGCCGCGCATTTTTGCCCACCCTGTAGAAGGCGACACCAGTAGAGCCCAGCAAGCTATAGAGCTAGCAGCTGAAATAGGAATCGAGCTTATGCCCTGGCAAAAACACGCCTTAACTGAAATTTTAACTATGCAGAATGGCAAGTACGTTAGACGGGTTCAGGGTTTGGTATGCGCAAGGCAGCAAGGCAAAACTGAACTTGCAAAAATCCGCATAATTGCGGGAATCTACTTATTCCAAGAAAAAGACGTAATCCTGTTATCAGTCAACCGCAAGTTATCTTTAATCACTTGGCGGCAGATAGATTACTTAATTCAAAACACTCCGCGCCTTAAAAAGCTATGGGCTAAGACTTATACCACTAACGGGGCTGAAAGAATAGTATTTAAAAACGGGGCTCAAATATCCGTAGTAGCTGCAACTCCTAACGGCTGCCGCGGCATGACGGCCGACCTCGTTTTTGCAGATGAAACCCGCGCGCTCGACCAGGGCACCTGGGACGCAGCGGTTTACACAACTAATGCACGGCCCTTGGCTCAGGTCCTCACGGTTAGTAACGCGGGTGATAAAACTAGTACGGTGCTAAACAATTTACGGGATAGGGCGATAAATAACGTAAGCCCTAGCCTCGGTTGGCTTGAGTGGTCAGCTCACCCGTCGCGCGAGATTATGGACAAGCGCGGCTGGGTGGAATCTAATCCAGCTTTAGGCTGGACAATGGACGAGGAAACTATGGCGCATAACGCCGTAACTAATGACCCGCTAGCTTTTAGAGTTGAGGTCCTTTGTCAATTCTTAGATAACCTGGCTAGCCCGTTTGAGGTAGGGGCCTGGGAAAAATGCGCGGACGAGTCAATAGTAGTTGAGCCAAATGGACTTACCTTTTTTGCGTTTGATAAATCCTATACGCATAAATACGCAGTCCTAGTGGCAGGTCAAAAAATGGACGAGCTAAGGGTGAAGGTAAAAGTGCTGCAGGTTTGGAGTACCAATACACCTTTAGATGATCGGCAGTTAGCTAGTGATATAAACGCGCATATACAAAGATTTAGGCCTAAGGTTGTTATGTATGACAAATGGGTAAGCGAAAACGTAGCTAGTTACCTTAAAGCTAGTGGTTCGCCTTTAATGGACGTAAGCGGCAAAACCCAAAATGAGGCTAGTAACCGCCTTGCCCAGCTTATGAGTCATGGCCAGGTAATCCACGCTAACGAGCAGGTATTAAATGAAGCTATAGCTGCGTGCGCTACCAAGCACACAGAATACGGGTGGAAAATTGTAAGGCGCAAATCAGCGGGCGAAATCTGTGCAGCCCTCAGCGTTAGTATGTGCGCCTGGTACGCCTCAAAGCCTCAGGCAGTTGCAAGTATAATAGTCAATTAGACACGCCGTAGTAAATCGGACATATTAGTAAAATAAGGTATATACTCCCTAACGTGGGAATACTACAAACACTAAAATTAGTAGATTCTATCGCAGACCCAGTTTACAGCACTCCAAATATAACCGCGCAATATAACCCGCCGGTTATGGACGCTACTATAAGTAATTTTCTTTATGCCCCTAATGTTTATATCTCACGCGCCGAAGCTATGGCGGTACCTACAGTGGCTAGAGCACGTAACTTAATCGCCGGTACTATCGCTACTTTACCGCTTCACCTTTACCGTAAATCTACAGGTCAGGAATTAGGTTCGCCGCGTTGGCTAGAACAACCAGATTACCGGCAACCCCGTAGCGTTACTATGGCGTCAACGATTGACGCGCTTTTCTTTTTTGGCGTGGCCTACTGGGAAGTTACGGAGCTTTACGAATTTGACGGACGCCCTAGCGCGTTTGCGTTTGTGGTTAATGATCGAGTTAGCTTTAATTTAAATCAAAATAATACCGAGGTACAAAATTACTTAGTGGACGGCGTAGCACGTCCTAATTTTGGTGTTGGTTCGCTCGTAACTTTTCAGGGAATTAACGACGGGATATTAAACCACGGAGGCCGCACAATACGCGCAGCTCTGGATTTAGAAAAATCTGCAGCTTTAGCAGCGGCTACGCCGGTACCGGCCGGAGTGATTCAAAATTCGGGAGCTGACCTTCCAGAGGAACAAATAACAGGATTATTAAACAGTTGGAAGTTGGCACGTAACCAAAGATCTACTGCTTATTTATCAGCCTCTTTAAAATACGAGCCAACGTCTTTTAGTCCTAAAGATATGATGATGAACGAAGCCGCGCAATTCCTCAGCACTCAGATAGCAAGATTATGCAACGTACCCGCTTACATGGTTAGTGCAGACATGAATAACAGCATGACTTACTCAAATGTTATGGACGAGCGCAGACAATTTGTGGACATGACTTTGAAACCTTTATACGCTGCAGTTGAAAATAGGTTATCAATGAACGATTTAACAAATAGCCAAAATTACGTGCGATACTCGGTTGATGAAACTTATTTAAGGTCTGACGCTTTAACACGTTTAGCAATTATAGAAAAAATGTTAGCGCTTAACTTAATCACAGTAGAACAAGCTCGGGGCATGGAAGATTTAACCCCAGAAGGAGATAACAGTAATGGAGATTAACTTTAATCAAGATTTAGTATGTGAGGAAGGCCGCAGAATTATTAGCGGTAAAATTGTCCCGTTTAGTAGCGAAGTCGGGCACACAAGCGCAGGACGCGTAATTTTCGAGCGCGACAGTATTAAAATTCATGACAGCGCTAAAATTAAATTACTTTTAGAGCATGATCCTAAGCAACCAATAGGCAGAGCGTTAAATTTTACTACCACAGATGAAGGAATTACCGCTAGTTTTCGTATTGCGGAAACAACCAGGGGTAATGACAGCTTGGTCGAGGCCGCTCAAGATCTAAGAAGCGGGCTTAGTGTCGGCGTTCATGTTATCGCTAGCCAACCACGCGACGGGATTTTATATATTCAGGAAGCTAAATTACAGGAAGTAAGTTTAGTCCAGGCGGCTGCCTTTAATAGTGCAGCTGTAACCTCTGTCGCTGCTAGTGAGCCGGAGCCTGAGCTAGTAGAGGAAACCCAAGAAACCCAACAACCCGAGGAGGCAAGCGTGGAAAACGCTACCCCAGTAAGTCCCGAGGTAGAAGCCGAAAAGGTAGAAGCCTCACGCCCTGCAGTTACCGCGGTTGCTTATGCAGCTGTACGTAACCCAATTCAAAATAAAGTAGATTACTTACAGCACTCGATTTTGGCTGCTATGGGTAATGACGATTCACGCCAATATGTAACAGCTGCAGATAACACTACATCTACAGCACCAGGCATGGTCCCTACTCCACAATCAACTACAGTAATTAACGCTTTAGCTAATGCTGATCGGGGTATGATCGAAGCCCTATCACGTGAAACTTTGGTGGGCGAGGGCATGACCTTTGAATTGCCGCGTGTGACTGCCGTGCCTGTTGTCAGCAATATTGCAGAAAATGCACCTATTACAGAAAGCTCTTTAAGCGCTACTTACCTATCTGTACCTGTCCAGTCCTTTAAGGGCAGAGCAATTACAACGATAGAGCTCATGGACCGGTCAAATCCCGCGTACATGTCCGCCCTTATGCAAAACCTCGAATTTGCATACGCTAAAGTAACTGACGAGTTTGCTACCGGAACAATTTTCGGCGGTGCTCAACAGGCAGCTATTCAAGCTAATACTGCTACCGGATTTTTATCCTATGGTGCAGCAGCTGCGGCCGCAGTTTACGCTTCATCTTTGGGCTTTGCTCAAAATATGGTAGTTAGCCCAGGGCAATGGTCTAATATCATGAGCTACAACGATAACGGGCGCCCAATTTACACGGCCGGACAGCCGCAAAATTCGGGTGGGTCTGTTTCAGCTCAATCACTACGTGGTCAAGTTGCACCTGGTTTAAATCTTTACGTAAGCCGGTCAATCGGTAACGCAGGCGGCACTACATCTACCGGAGATTTTTCTATGGTAGTTATCAACCCTGACGCCTGGACCTGGTACGAGTCCTCACGCTTCCAGCTAAGAACTGCTATCCAAGCAGACGGAACTATTGACTTGCTCTACTACGGTTACGCAGCTATCGCGCCTAAGATTCCTTTTGGCGCATGCTGGAACCAAACCTGAGATAAACCCCTAGAACCCTAAACCCTGGCCCTAGTCCGCTGGGGTTTAGGCCCAAAACGTAAGGAGTAAAGCGCGTGGCTGCAACATATATAACCCAAGCTGAGCTACGCGCCTTGCTCAACATAACTGGTATTACCCTTTACACAGACGCTTCAGTAGAGGAGGTCTGCCAGGCTACAGAGGATATTTTAAATAAATATCTTTGGTTCAACACTGCCCCTATAGCTGCAACAGCTTTAAGCTCAAACGTTGCAACCATTACGACCCCTACACCTCATGGCTTTGTAACTGGCCAGTCTGTAGTCATATCAGGCGCAGGCACTACTTTTAACGGGACTAAAACTATTACCGGTTACGGTGTTTATACTTTTACGTACGATAAAACAGCTGCGGATCAAACTGCACACTTAACCAGACCTTACGGTTTAGTTACTGGACCAAATCACGCCACAGCTTATTCAAGTGTCCCAGCTGTACGCGAAGCCGCAGCTGCACTAGCTACGACTATCTGGCAAGCCAGACAAGCCCCAGGGGCAAGCATTACTACTATTGACGGTTTTATTGCCTCGCCTTATCAGCTAGGCAATACCCTTATAGCAAAAGTACGCGGCCTTATAGCCCCGTATATGTCGCCTAATTCTATGGTGGGCTAATGCCTGCAGCCATAACTACCCTTAGATCAACACTAGCTACAGCCCTAGCTAACGTAGGTGTTTGGACAGTGTTTAATCACGTCCCAGAAATCCCTTTAAGTAACTCGTTAGTGATCGCTAATGATGACCCTTATATTTTGGTTAACAGCAACGTTAAAACTGCCATAGCCCCTACTGTACGTTTTAAGTTATTTTTGTTAGTGCCAGTTATGGATAACTTAGGTAGCCAGACCAAGCTAGAGGATTACTACCTGGCTGTTATGCAAAAGTTAGCCGCCTCAGGTTTAACTATAAATATAACTAGTTTTACTGCACCTGCAATTTTAGAAACCCCTAGCGGTAACTTGCTTCAAAGTGAAGCCGGTTTAGAGATAATAAGCGAGTGGAGTTAATTATGGCTAACTATAAAGTAATGATAGATAACGAAATCGCAGGCGTTGGCCTTGGCGGTACCGTTAACGACATAGATTTAGAAGGGTGGGACTTACCACACTTGCTAAAAATTGGCGCTTTAGAGGAATCCTCGGTAAGCCCAGCCCCTACTAAAGTAAAGGAAGTGCAGGAATAATGGCAATCTATTTTACAAACAATACCTACTTTAAACTAGGTACTTACGTCATGACTACAGTAGTACAGTCAGCAAGCCTCAATATTAACTATGACCAACTTGAGGTAACAGCTATGGGCGACGCAGCGCACAAATACCTTAAGGGCCTTGCAGCTCATACCCTGTCAGCTACCCTATATATCGACCAGGCAGCTATCGCGGCAGGCTCAACCCGAGCAGTACTCGACAGCTTAAAAGGCACCTCCGCAGCGTTTGAAATTGCACCTAACGGCGCAACAGCAAGCGCGACAAATCCAGTTTATAGCGGTAGCGTTTTCGTTAACGGTTATACCCCTATTAACGGTGCTAACGGCGAAGTAGCTCAATTAGATATTACTTTTGATTTAACTACAGACGTAACTATTACTACCGTATAAACAAAAGAAAAGAGGGCTAGAAAATGGCAAGGTTAAAGATTACTAGAGATACCGGCGTAGTTGAGGAATATCAGATTACGCCGGCTATCGAGGTAGAGTTCGAGGCTTACGCAAAAATGGGGATAAATCTTTGTTTTTCTACGCTTCAGCGTCAAACTGATGTTTACTATCTTTGTTGGTTAGCAATTAAACGCAGTGGACAAATTGTAGATTTATTTGGGGAAAGTTTTTTAAATACTTTAAAAGAAGTAGAGGTGCTAGACAGCGACCCTTTAGCTGGGTAGGTAATAGGGAACTACTTACCTACCAAATAGCAGCGTTAGCGGTTGAAACTGGCATATCACCAAGGGAGTTAGTAGAAATGTCGCCCGAGATGTTGGCGGCAGTCTATAAAGTATTAAAGGACAGAAACGAGGCGGCAAAAAATGGCTACAGCAAAAATCGTAGGGTTAGATGAAACTGTACGCGCCTTACGTCAATTTGACCCTGCAGCCTTAAAAGAAATGAATAAAACAATTTACCAGGCTATGAAAATAGCCCAGATAGACGCTAGACAATTAGCACCAGCTGTAACGCCTTTAAGCGGCTGGGCTAAGCCTATAAAGTCTGGCAAGTGGGACCGGCTAACCTTTAAAGCCAAGCCTGTAAAAATGGGAATCAAAACCAAGATAGACCGAGCGCGTAAGCGCGGCACCTGGACAAGTAAGGCATACCTACTTATTAACGCAGACCCTGCCGGCGCAATTTATGAAACTGCAGGCCGTAAAAATCCACAGGGCAAAAACGCTCAGGGTGCTAGATTTATAGCCGCTATTAAAGGCCAGTCAGGCGTTACCGTACGCGGCAAGCAGGGGCGCATAGCGTACAAAGCGGTAGAGGATAACCGCGAGGAAATAGTAACTAAAAGTAATGCAGCGATAGCAAAAGCCCAAGCTGCAGTTAACCGTAAGTTGGCTATCTAATGGTTATTAAAGTACCCATAATTGTTAGTTACAATAACAAAGGCACTAAGCAAGCTGTAAAAGGTATTGGCGGTTTAGAAAAATCTTTTAAAAAAATGGGCCTAGCCTCTAAATTATCTTTTGCCGCTGCTGGTGCTGCTGTAAGCGCTTTTACAAAAAAGGCAGTTACAGCCGCTTTAGAGGAGTCTAAAGCAGTAGCAGTATTAAATAACCAGCTTAAAAATCTAGGTTTAGGGTTTGCGGCTGTAGGCGTAAATGCTTATATAGACAATTTACAAAGGGCGACGGCTGTATCTGAGGACCAGTTAAGGCCGGCCTTTAGCTCACTAATTAGGGCTACCTCAGATTTAGGTAAGGCTCAGCAATTACTAGCACTAACTTTAGATATATCAGCTTCTACGGGTTTTGGTGTAGAGCAAGTTTCAAAAAGCTTAAGTAAGGCCTACCTGGGGCAAAATACGGCTTTAGGTAAATTAGGTGTCGGTTTAACTAAAGTTGAATTAAAAACTTTAAACTTTGAACAAATACAAAAACGGTTAACTATATTATTTAAAGGCGGGGCAGCAGCTGCAGTAGATACCTACGCAGGCTCTGTGGCTAAATTACAGATAGCAGCTAAAGAAGCAAGCGAAACTATCGGCTTTGCCTTAATTGACGGTATTAAAAGATTAGGCGACGAAAACGGCATAGATGACGCAGCAGACTCTATGGAAAAATTGGCTAGTCAAACAGCGTTTGCTATAACAGGATTTAGCGTTTTATCCGACACAATTAGTAATAGTGCTTTAGGTAAAGGTTTTGGTTCGTTATTGCAATTTGGCCCTGTAGCTATGGCTATAAATGAATTAGCAAGATTAGGCAAAGCTACTATAGCTTCTGAAAATACAGGCACTAACCGACAAAGCCCTAGGGCAACAGAAAAGGCCGCCGAAAAGGCTGCAGCAAAGGCCATAAAAAACGCAAAGCAAAAGCTATCACTAGAAAAACAAACAGCAGCGTTAAAGAAGCTGCAAGCCAAGTTTGATTTGGATAATATTCAATTATCAGCAGCATTAGCGGGCAAGCTATCTAAAGAAGATGAAGCTAGGGTAAGAGCTTTACAGGCATTAAAAACAGAGCAAAAAGCTGATGATTTAAAAACTTTAGAAGAATTAGAAGCATTACAAAAAAAGAGTGCAGACGCAGAGGTAGCGCGGCAAAATGAGATATTAGCTACTCATAAACGTAACGCTGCAGAAATTTTGGCAGTAAACAAAGATAACGCTAAAACCTACGCAGACTTTGTAAAATCTTTTACGTACCCAGGCGGGTTATTTTCTGGTACGCCTTTAGCCAACTCTGGTAACAATGCTACAGACGCTAAACCTGCACCTTCTATGTCTGCCCCTATTCCTAATTTTCAAGATTTTGTAAATAACGAAATGGCTATAGACGCGCCATTTATGCCAGGGGACCCAGGCTATAGCGGTACTGCAGGGCAAAATAGACCAGCCCCTAATTTAACCGTTAACCTTCAAGGCGGGATTAACGTAGGCAGTACGTTTGAGTTTTACCAAACAGTGCAAACGGCACTACAGGAATTGAACAGGGCCGGTAATAGTCTTACCCCAGCTGGTAACTAATGGCAGCCCCTACAGTCAACTGCATTATTAACTTTAGCTCTGGGGCTAGTTTTGGCCAAGCTATGATTATCGGCTCTGGTGTGTTTGGCGTTAACGTGTTTGCTGATAGTGCAACGGTTACAGCTGACGTATCGGACCAAGTGCAGGCTGTAAGTATTCAGCGAGGCCGTAACGCTAACGCGGACCAATTCCAAGCCGGCACTGCCTCAGTCCGTATAGCTGATGTTAACGGCGATTTTAACCCTGAAAATTTGAGTAGTCCTTTTGCGGGGCTTTTAGCACCTTTGCGTAAAATTACAATTACTGCTACTAATAATAATACTAATGTCGTAACTGGCCTTTTTGCGGGTTATATAACCGGCTACCAATACACGCAGGCCCAGGTAGTAGGGGAGGTGTCCTATACGACGCTCACAGCCTCAGACGGCTTTAGGTTGCTTAATATGGGCACTGTATCAACTGTCACGGGCGGTACAGTTGGACAGTTATCAGGGGCCAGAGTCACAAAAATTTTGGACGCTATAGCCTGGCCTTCATCTATGCGCGATATAGACGCAGGGCAAACAACGCTACAGGCTGACCCTGGTACATCTAGGACAGCTTTAAACGCTTTGCAGACTGTCGAAACCAGCGAATACGGCGCTATCTATATGTCGCCGAGCGGGGACGTCGTTTTCCAAGATCGGGCCTTAACCTCTAGCAGTATTGGCGGCACGGCTACTACATTTTCGGACGATAATACGGGTATCCAATACCAAAATGTGCGCTGGGTTTTGGACGATAGTTTGGTTTATAACAAAGCCTCAATAACGGCTACAGGGTTGGCAAGTCAGGTAGCTTTAAATCAAACAAGTATTGACAAGTATTTTTTACATAGTTACAGCAAAACGGATTTACTTATGCAGACCACGGCTGAGGCTTTAAACTACGCCTTAGCTTACGTAGCTAGCCGTCAGGAAACTACAGTGCGTTGCGACTCAGTAACTTTACTGGACTTAAATACTGCAGGTTATGACACAGGCGTAGCGGCAGCTTTAGGTTTGGATTACTTTGACACTATTACGGTTAAATCAACTCAGCCAAACAGCACTGGGACCAGCACTTTAAATAAAACTTTACAGATTTTTGGCGTATCTCATAACATAACTCCCACACGGTGGAGCACTACTTTTGTAACCCTGGAGCCTATAATCGACTCGTTTATAATTGGGAATACAAATTACGGAATTTTGGGTACAAATGTACTATCCTATTAACATAGAAAGTAGGTTTTAAAATGGCAACAGGGCTACCGGCCAGTACGGGGGACGTGCTTAGTGCAGCGTCTTATAATTCCCTTGTACTTTTTACGTTAAATTCACAAAGCGCGGCTTCTTATACTGTCGTATTAGCTGACGTATATCAGTCTATTGTGCTTATGACTAACGCCTCTACTAAAACTGTATATATTCCTACTGACGCTACGCTACCAATTACTAGCGCACCTGTAGGAACGGCGATCACTGTTTACAATTCGGGCGCGGGGCTTTTGACGGTAACAGCTACGACGCCAGGTACAACAACCGTAGTAAGTGCGGGGGCCACTTTAGGCAGTCCAACCGTCGCTCAATACAAATCCTGCGTGCTGGTAAAATTGGCTGCTAATAGTTGGACCGTCCTGGGGGCAGTCGCGTAATGATTGGCAATATAGTGGCAGGATTATCAGGCGCACCTAAACCACCTTTTGCGCCTACAGATCTAGCCAACCTTAAAGCCTGGTACGACGCTAGCGATACAACAACAATTACCGTTAGCGGTACAGCGGTAACACAATGGAACGATAAAAGCGGCAACGCTTACAATTTAACGCAAGGAACTGCGGCTAAAAGACCACAAAGCGGAACTCGTACGCAAAACGGAAAAAATGCAATTGATTTTGACGGTGCAGGCGATTTTGTTGCGGCAAGCACAGCCGCTAACTGGACTTTCCTAAATAATTCAGGCGGTTCAACTTTTTTTATTGCTTGGTACACCGATACGGCAAGTGATCAACGAATTTTTATGGACACAAATAACACTTCAAATGGAAATGTTGGTTGTTATAATTTTGTTTGGACAGATGATACAGTTTTTGCCAGCACCTCGGCAGGCGGTGGAACTAATCCTTACGCGATGTACACAACCCAAGTAGCAACAGATAACACCGCTAGTTATTGGTCGTTTTTGTCAGATCCTAACAATGGAACAGCCGCTAACAGAATAAAGATCTGGAAAAATGGCGCAAATCCTATCAACAATAATGCTAATACAGCTGCAGCAAGTGCCTCAGCACCATTTAGTGGTTTGAATCTAGGTGGTAATCCTAATTACCCTGAAACTTTTGACGGCTTAATCTGCGAAGTTATTATGTATTCTGGACTTTTAAGCGACACAGATCGAGCAAAAGTAGAAGTTTACCTAGCGGCAAAGTGGGGTATTTAGTGAACTGGTACGAGTGGAACACACGCGCAGATTTTGATCTATGGCATGACGCATTATGCAAATCTTTAGGTTATCCGTTAATTGGTACAAATCAAGCCACCGGCGAACCTGACCCTATGGCTCAAATGACGGTTGCCTATACGCAAGCAATAGAGGTAGAAGGCAAGTTTATAGCTAGCGTAGAAGCTGAACACGCAGACGGTTTAACCGTAACCGAATTACGATTACCAAAACCTGATCTAATTGACCGGCCTTAAATCCTCTAACGGTTGGCCTGCCAGTAAGGACCCTGCAGAAATTGGCATTAAATCTTATAAAATACCTGGGACTGATATTAAAATACGTGTGGCTGAAAAAGTGGCACCGTTATTGGTTGGACTTGCGGCGGAGTTTCACAAAGAAATAGAAGCTATAGACAAAGGACCCTTAGACGATTGGGCGTTTAACTTTCGTATGATAAGGGGCAGCACTGACAATACCCTGAGTAATCACAGCTCGGGAACTGCCCTGGACCTCAACGCAAGCAAACACCCTTTAGGCAAGGAAAATACTTTTAGCCCAGAAAATGCCGCTAAGTGCATAGCCTTAGCTGAAAAATGGGGCTGTAAATGGGGTGGCACGTACCGCGTAAGAAAAGACGATATGCACTTTGAAATTGACCTGACCCCTAAACAGGTTATAGAGCGTATAAAAGCGCTCGGATTGGATACAAAATAATGCAGAAACAGTGTGTAGCTATGGCAGGGACTTATGTACGTGGGCTGCTTTTATTACTAATTACGTTAATGGCCTCAGTAGGTAAGACTCCACTAGAGTTTGACGCTGGGGACTGGCACTTAATACTCAATGGCTTATGGGCAAGCGGGGTGCCCGTGCTCATGCGAGCGCTCAACCCTAAAGACCAGGCCTATAACTTAATCCCAAAAAAAGAATAGACACGCCTTAAAGGCTAGCTTCTATCCGTCCAGAGGTTATGCCATACTAGGGGGGCTGGGACATAAAACCCCAGCCTCGGACTAGGGAGTAATAAATGAAAAGTAATATCGTTTTACAAATGGATATAGAGGACTTTGAGGCTTTATCAAGTAGCTATATGGCTTTTGATAAAAGCTGGGACGATCAGATTAAAGACGGTCGTTTTGAAAATATAGAATCAAACCCTGGCTTTAACATTATCTACTGGTTTGATAATGCCGTTTCTTTGATACTTGCCAAAACTTATTTAAAGTCTATTGGTCAGGATTTTAAAGAGCTTTACGACACCAATTTAGACGGTTATTCAATTATTACTAATTTTGATGTTTCCGAGGTGGCCAATGCTTCCTAATCTTGCTTTTATATTTATGTGTTTAATTTACTCCGGATTAACCTTTATGGCTGCAGTGCTTGGGTGGTCCAGGGGCTTTAACGCTGGACGGTCCGAGGGATATGAGCGCGGTAGAGCTGTAGCTCGACATATAGCCAATGGCCCTGTGACTAGCCTTAATGATTACTAAAGCAGACTTAGGGACCTGGTGCTGTTATTGTAAGACACAATGGGGCAGGGTTAAAGGCGGTGCCTGGCACCCTCAAGCTAGCACCCAGGCTGCCTGGACCGTGCATAGTAAAAGCCCTAAATCTAATGCCACTAAACGGCACTATTGCGAAAAATGCTTACTTGAGGTAACGCGTTTTGAAGCTACTTACAGTTTGCCTAGTTACTTTTGGGCACTGAAAGACCAAGTAGAAGCTGTAGCACCTATTCAATTAGAAATGGACGGTAAATTAAATGGCTAATAACGTAGATACTAAATTGCAGGCTAATTTTAAAATGGCTAACGGGGACTTAATTAACGTCTATGCCGTAGACCAAACAGATTTTGAAAATCAACTTACAGCCATATTAGATACAGTCGAGCTAATAAAAGCCGTTAGTAATAGCCTTATGGGGCGTGTAATAACTACACAAATAGACCCTTGGACAATTAAGGACGCAGTAGGAGTAGTCGCAGACACGCTAGGCGGTGAGGCCCAGCCAACATGCAAACATGGTTATATGGAGTTTAAAACTGGTATCTCAAAAGCCGGTAAGCCTTACAAATGTTGGTCATGTCCGAGCAAAGATCGTAAAGACCAGTGCCCTCCTACTTGGGTTAACTAATGGCAGGCATGGAGATTATCTACCCTGGCAATATGTCCCTAAAGGTAGATAGAAACGGCAACGCGGTAATAGATGAAACCGAGATATGCGACGGTTGCAACAGGCAGACAAGTAAAGCCGGCGGCATTATGGCTTTAGAGATGTCTGTCTGGTTATGCGCTGACTGTAGGCCTAAATGAGTATAGAAATACTGCTTAATGAGCGCGAGGTACAAATGGGCCTGCAGGCCGCTATGGCTCGTATGATTAACGCAGATAGGGCAAACTATAAGCATAAATATGCAAGTGATCACTTAACGCCTGATTATATTTTAAAGCTAAATTGGTTAGGTGCGTGCGCTGAAATTGCAGCTGCTAAATGGCTAAAAGTGCCGGATTTTGTCCCTAGCGTGGATAGCTATAAAGACGACCCAGACATAGCCCCAGACTGGGAGGTAAAGCACACAGAAATAAACACTGGTCATTTGATAATCCAAGAAAACGATAGGGACAGCGACAGGGTTATCCTGGTTACTGGCTCTAACCCTTTTGTTATCCAAGGTTGGCTACCAGTTAAGTTTTGTAAAGATGATCTCTATTTAAAAACTACCAGCCGTAACACTGCATA
>Ga0209296_1002029_pt1 | contig 14839 bp, 32 predicted proteins | sample S_130206_EF_Meta_FD_187319 | JGI IMG/M metagenome (GOLD analysis project Ga0209296, IMG submission 187319) | Freshwater microbial communities from Lake Simoncouche, Canada to study carbon cycling - S_130206_EF_MetaG (SPAdes) (version 2) | ecosystem: Environmental > Aquatic > Freshwater > Lake ...
TTTCCTGCGTCAAGTCCGTAATCTAAATTGTCAAAGTTAAATCCTTGTTCGTAATATGAATAACCGTCAAATGCTATGTAATCAATTGTATTTAAAAGAGTATAAGTTAAACCTACTAATTTATAACGTTTAACCCTTACGTTTACTCGTTCATTTGTTGGGTTAGTTACCGCAGTGTTTCCACCTGCTGAACAACTTGTAAATCTTATGTATTCACGAATATATGGTGATATGTCGTAAAGTGTTTCTATGTTGTTTGACGCTGGTATTAATTTACTCAATGTGTATTGTGGACTTCCTAAAAAAGAACCATTTGCTAAAAACAATTCTAATTTTGAGCCGTTTTGCCCTGTTTCTGCAATCCTAATTAAATACGGTGAACGTGCAAATATATTAGCCATTATTTCTTTTCGTTTTTAAATTGTGTTTGTTTAAATAAATTCATTGCGTCTAAACCAAATTTTTCGATTAACTCATTTGGCAATCTTTTAAATGCGCTTTCAAATGGTTTGGTAAAAAATAAACTCGGTTTAATTCCTTGATGGTAAACAGTATCTCTAACTGCATACGGATTAAGTCCTTTACTTGCGCTCCATTGCATAAAATGTTTAACGCTTGGCTTCTTACCTATCTTAAATTTAAACTCACTTTGTGGAGCGTTTTGTTTCCACATTTTACCTTTATTATTCGTTCTTTTGAACTTGCTTGTTGTTGCACGAACACCACCAACTCCTTTAACTCCTTTGTCTTGAAATTGTCCGTACAAATTCATTTCAAAGTCTATATACAAACTATTTGGCATTGCCTTAACGTTACCCTTTAAACTTTGCCAAAGTCCTTTTGTGTGGTTCTTTTTTAAGGTAGTTAAATTCTTTCGTGCTTCTTTAATTACCGATTTTGAAAACCTATCTAATTCTTTTTGTACTTCGCTTTGTTTCATCTTAACAAATTGTCATTTCGTTTGGTGTTACTACGTCAAATGTCATTGTCCAACCTGCCATATAATTTTCAAAACGTTCTGTAAACGGTTCTAAATTTGCAGTTCCTTCAACCATAAATAAATCGTATGCTAAACTTCCGTGTTTTATTATTTCGTAAGCTCGGTTTAATACTGCGTGTTGTGTATTCAAAACGTCAATTTCGTTGTCGTTACCTAAAAAAATATTTGTTGTTGCGCTCTTGGACAAGTCTACAACATCCATTGCTATTAAACTAATATTCCAAGTTGTTGTGCGTTCGTCTAACGTGCAGTTGTTTACCATTATATGTAATAAAGGAAATATTGTTTGTTTGCTTAAATCAACTTTAAATATGTCGCCTTGTGTTACCGTGTTAACAATAACGTCTGCGTCAAAGTGTGTTTTTAGTTTGTCTAATAAGTTGTAGTAACCTGTCATTTTCGTAATTTATTTAATTGGCGTTGTTCAATTTCTTGCTTTTGTTTTTCGAAGGTAAGATAAGTGAGACATTGAGTAAGTCTATAGCTGGTGACTGTGTCAAATCTTGTAACGTCTCCTTGAGCGAGTGCATAAATTGATTGATACCAACCCCATTGTTTTCCAAATTGAGCTTGTTCGCTAAACTCGTTTCCGTCTTCTTGTTCGTTTTTATCTGCCGTTCCAAATAAGTAAGCGTAGCTGTCAATAATTCGCTTCCTAAATTCCAAAAAAAAACACTTGAACTTATCGCTATGTCTACAGGCGTGAACTTCATTAACTCGTGCATTTCTTCCATAGGTTTGTAATCAACTATTTCGTACTTGTCTTTGAACTTCATTTTGATAGGTCGGTACATTACAGCCATTGCCTTATGGTAGTCTTCCAACTTTAACAAATTGTTTTCCAAGTCTACGTATTCGCCAAAACTTATGTCTTCCAGATTAGTTATAAACCCAAATTCTTGACTTCCTATTTTAAACGTTGGTTGAAACTTTGGCTTCTGTTCAAACAGGTTTTTAAAGTGTAATATTAATTCGTTTAGACTTGTTAACTTCATTTTTACAATATCCTTTAGTTCTATACCGCAGAATATTTGTATCATTTTTTGCGCTATAAATTCTTCGTCGTTGCTTCCTTCCTGAACCTTTAAAAATTCTTGGTAGCTTTTTAATGGAATTTCACTTAAAGTTGTTGGTACGTTTATTTCTAACTTCATATCTTAATAATTAATTATTCGTGTTTTTGTTGTGTTCGTTTTTTTGTATGTAATCGTAAGCTTGTTTTAGCATATTAATATCTCGGATGTCTCGTAAATAAATACGAATTTTTACACCTTTTTTTTGGTAGATGTAAATTTGTACGCATTGCATCATTATTTCTAATTCGTTCATCTTATAAAATATAAACCTTTTGTTGGATTATCTAATTGATATGCTACTGCATACCTTAATGCGTCAATGCTGTGGTTGTGTTTGTCTATCGGTGTTTTTGACTTCTTTTCAAGCCAAGAATAGTTGTTTAGTTCTTTGATTAAATCTATGCTGTCTTCTGTAATTACAAGGTCGTAATCCTGTAGTAAACTTATTCCGTAAATTACAGAGTCCGCTCCTTTGATTGTCGGAACTACGTTGTTTCCTAAAGCGTTTAATTCGCTTATTAATCGTGGTTCTGAATTGTCACCTACTATTAAATCTTTACCTGCAAAGTCTGAATTTAACCTTGCTATTTGACTTGTGGTTAGCGCCTGTTTATAGTACAGTAACTTAACGTAAATAATTTTGTTTGCTTTGTCTATGTTTGTTTTAACTAACGTTGTAGGGTCTGCACTAAATCCGTAGTCTTGACCGTACACACTTACTCCAACTTCTTTAAAGTCACCTATTTTCCAATTGGTAAATATAACTCCTTCAGCTTTATCAAGCCAACCACCAAGTATTGTGTGTTTGTATTTTTCAGGTCTTCGTTCTTTTATGTATTCAACCTGTTTTAAAAAAGACTCGGATAAGTTTTCAATGTTATCCAAGTACGTTGTGTGTATGTAAGTGGTATCGTTTTTTATTAGTGTTGTTCCTTGTTCTATTCCCCTACTTTCAAAGAACTTGTCGTATATAAAATGTTCTTTTGTCGTTGGGTTTAAAATTAAAATAACTCTGTTTTGTTTTGTCTTGTGCCTTATGGATAAATCTATTTTGTCGAACGTGTCTTCGTCTGTTAGTTCTTCAGCTTCGTCAAGCACCCATGTTGTGACGCCTTGTAAAGATTTTAAGTTTGCCGTTTGTGTTCCAGAACTTGTCTTTATTCCTTTAAATATTATTTTACTGCCTGTTTGTAGGTTTATTATTTCGTCTTTTGTTACGACAAAATCTTGTTCCATTTGCATCAACTCAATTTTTTCTATAAATTCCGGTATAATTGAAATGGATGCTGAAACCAAAGTATAACGTGTGAACAATACAACGTGTCCGCTTTCCTTCGTAAGTAATAACAAGAACGTTGTAACGCTGTAAGACTTGGACGAACCGCGACCACCTGTTACAATAAAGTAACGTGAAGGACTTCCTAAATAATTAAACTTCGGGTTTATAACTATCAATTCGGAATAGGTCTTTTACATCAAAGTCTGAAACACTTAAGTTAGTATCGGTTGTTTGTTTAGGTTGTCCAAATGCGCTATCCATAACCGCTTTGTATGCGTTCACATCACCTTTACTTGCTTTGGTTAACATCGCCAAAGTAATTACTTCTTCTTGGCTTAATTCTTCAACTTCGCCTGTGAGTCCGTTTTTTTGTTTGGTTATTAAGTCAAGATATTGCCTTGCAACTGTAGCTCGGTTCTTACTTCCTTTTGGTCTTCCGTTTGGATTTCTTACTTCGCCTTTTGTTGCAGGTTTTAAATTTTCATCGTTAGCCATTTCTTCTTATTTTTCTCTTATTACTTTGTTAATTTCATTCTGCGTTTTTCTTCTTAAATTTCTTAAAGGTTGTGTAATTTCTAAATGTTTAATATTGGTTACTATCCATTCTTTGTTTGCTCCCTTTTTATTTAAGTATTCAATTGCTTCAGTCAATCGCATTTTTTTCTGTTTAATTATTTATATTAATGCTCCTACTATGCCTAATTCGTTTACTACATCTTTATTATTGTCGTAGTGTTTTGATATTCCAAGTTCTTTAATCTTTTCTATTTTTGCTTTGTTGCTTCCTGTTGCGTAAACTCTATTTGAAGGAATATTAAGTTCGTTTGCTCTTGGTAACATTTCGTCTTTATTGTCTCTTGCTGAAATAATATAAATCGTGTTTTCTTCGCTTAACTTCTTTGCTAAATCAAAACCCTTTTTTGTTGATAGTGTTCCGTCATAGTCAAAACTTATTTTCTCCTTTGCTAATTTTGTATTATAAGCATCTTGACAAATTGCAGAACGTTGATTAATATCGTACTCGCTTATCATAACGTGGTCTAACATACATCGTTTAACAAAGTCGCTTTTTGTTTCGTCTTTATTTGGTTTCGGTATCGGCATTTTCTTCTGTTTGTTCTGGACTGTACTCGTTATAAATTACTCTTAACTTACTTACTAAATCTCTTAAACAACTTGAACAGGTGCTAAAGGTTAATTTTTGATTTAGTACTCTGTTGTTAATTGCTATTAGACTTGTTTGTTCATCGCTTGTTAAGGTGTTCGTGTTTTGCTTAAAATAAACGTCTAACGTGTTAAATTCGTCTTCTGTTAAACATAACGGTTTTGCATACGGAAATAGTTTGTTTAACTTTTCTTTTCTCTCGTCACATCCGCAGTCTTCACCTGCAATAAATTTAACAAGTTTATCAAATCCTGTTGCTTCTGTAATCTTCGCGATTGTATCGCCTAATCCTTTACTTTTCATTTTTTCTTTTTTATTAGTTCGTAATCTTGGTTTATAAAATCTTCGTAGTCTTCACCTACGTTATTTTTAATTCGTTTTTTACAAGTCTTTACCGTGTTAAATATACTTGTTACACTTATGTTAGTTTCACTACTTATTTGTCGTAAACTTTTATTCGTGTTTTTGTATAACTCAAATAATTGTTTGTCGTACCAGTGCCAACTATCACATTCTAAATCTACATTATTTAGCAAGTCGTTGTAAGCTTCGTTTTCTTCTGTGTTGTTTTCTTCTGCTAAATTATAAACATCGTCTAAAGGTATAAATTTGATTTTGTTGTTTTTGTTCACGTGCTGAAGGAAAGTATTTTTTAAAGCTAACCACATATACCCTTTGCTTATGTTTCCGTCTTTGAATAGTTTTTCTTCGCTGCTCCATTTCATTAACATTATGTAAGTTTCTTGGACTATGTCTTCAGCAAAGAAATATTCGCCAAATTGATTAACCATTTTAACCCATTCGTTATGATGTTTTGCAACTTTAGTTAACCATTCCAATTTTTAATTGTTTAGATATTAAGCAAATGTATGATTAATTTTTCAACAATAAACAAACGAATTTATTAACAATTAGTTGTGTACAACAAAAAAAGCGCAAACAATTAAGTCTGCGCCTACGTTTTTAACCTAAAAATTTTATCTATTTACGAAGTTATCTATTTTTTTAAGCGTTGATAATGAAACATCTTTACCCTGAAGAAAGTTTGTAAGTTGGAAAAAATGAAATTTGTTTCCTTTGTCCTGTATTTCTTTAACTATGCTGTTTCGTGTTTTTAACCTTAAAATGTTTTTTAATTCAGTTCGTAACTGCTCGTCTTGTATGTACATATCAAAACGGTAAATCGTCGTTTACATCCAGCACTTTGTATTGTGGCTCATTATTTTTTATTTGTGGCTCATTTTTTACAAATGGTTCACTAAATGAAGCCGACATAAATTTAACTCCTTTCGCTGAAGTTTTCATCCATAACGCTATTTCCATATCCTTACCATTTACGTTTACTTTGCCTTTGTAGTCTGGATGGTTTTCCGATTTTTTGTTGTCATTCTTAAAAATTGCACCTGTGTTGTTTCTTGTTTCCATTTTTATTTATTTAGATTGTTTGTATTCGTGTTTTAATCGCTCAAGGTAAAGAACAAAGTCCATTGCTTCTTCCTGTGCGTGTGTAAGCCATTCTAACGTGCTTAAATCCGTTCGCTCTAATGTTGTTTTGTATTTCTTTATTCCAGCTTCTGAACGTTCTTTGAATTTAGCCATAACGCTTAAAACGTTTTTGTCTTGTATTTGTATGTTCATATCAACCAATTAAATAAATTGTAAATACCAACGGCAGCAAAACCATAAATTGCTATCCAAATAATAATTGCTATTGTTTTTTCTTTCATATTTTCACGTTGTTTTCGTTAATAAATTCGTTTAGTTTTTCCCTTACTTCAAACATTGCTTCGTTACCGTTGTACTTATATTCGTTTCTTAACCAATTGTCAAAATCAAATAATGCTGAATAATAATTAATTCCGTTATTTGCAAATTCAAAATCTTCTTTGTCTTCAGGTAAATTAAATTCAAGTATTGCTTTCATATCATAAAGTATTATAGCGTATCATATTGCTTCAATTAAACTGTTAAAATAAATTCTTGCTTCTTCAACCTTGTTTTGTATTTCCCAAATTACTGTTTCATCACGTTCTATTTTAAATACTTTTACTTTTGTTTGTTCTGGCAAATGGTCGAAGTTATGTTTCTTTTCTACATATTCCCTAATTTCTGCGTCTTCGTCAATTTTAAATTGTTTCCAGTGTTCGCGTCTAATTTCGTCTTCAACTATTTCTAACGGAGTATTGACTAAACAATAACAAAGTAGTGCTTCGGTCTTGCCTGTTAGCCACATATAACCCTGTAATTGATAGTAATAATCTTTTGTAGGTATTTCGTCTTCAAAGAACGGAAACGTGTGAGCTTCGTAACTGCATTTAATATCAAGTAAAATTTCATTCGTGTTTACGTCCGGTGTTCCTGTTATCCAATCGTTGTTAAAATGTTCTTCGTTCTTAAAAATAAACCCTAAACCTAAAACATCGTTTACCAAGCTTATTGCTTCGTCTTCGCATTGTAAACCTTTGTCGGTGTAACGTGAACTAAACTCTTTTTTAATTCCGTACTTATGTTCTAAAACAAGTTCTTGGATGTAACTTTTTGCAGTCTTGCTTAATGTCTCGGTCTTGGTGCGTGGAGCGGTCATTAACCGCCCCAATGCTGAACAACGTATTTTCATACTTCTAACGTTTTTAATTGTGCAGGTGTCAAAGAATAAGTTGCGATTAATTGCTCGGTTGTAAATTCTCCTTTACCTATGGCGTCAATTGCTTTTTGAAAACGTTCGTTTGTTATAGTTGGTTTCTTTGGTTCGTGTTTTACTTGTTCTCCAGAAGCGTCTGTGTCTTTGTCCGTAACTAAACCAAGCATCGAACTTAAAGCATATCTACGCAAGTAAGTAATTGCACTTCCTAATACTTGGAACTCGTTCATTCCTTTTAAAATTACTCCTTGTGGTATGTCAATTTTACTTTCAATACTTTCAGCACTTTCAACGTGAAATAAACAAGTTGCAATTTGTGTTCCGTTAATTAGTTGTGTAAACCCTAAACCGTGTTTTTTTAGTAGTGGGTTAATTACTTCAAAAATTTTCGGTAAGTCTGCGTAAGTGTAACCGTAACCTTGTGTTGCTTTGTGAATAACAGGAACTTCTTGTTGGAACGCTGCTAAACTTTTAAATAAATGTTTCATAGTTAAATAATTTAAGTTAATAATATATGCAAATATAAGAATAGTTATTTAATAAACAACTATTTTAATTTTTTTTTATTCCTTGTGTCCACCTTCCTAATTTTACTGAATGTAAACAATTTTCACTTTGAGTACACCATTCCAAATTTTGAATTGAATTATCTTTTTTATCACAATTTATATGATTGATAACTTTTTTATTATTTGGATTATAAATAAATGCTTCTGCTATAATTCTATGTAACATTACTCTTTTAGAAACTCCTTTATTTGATAATTTTATTCTTAAATATCCTTTACCATTATCAAGTGGTTTAAGATAATAATCACCTTGATATTTAAAGTTGCATAAATGATTTTTACCAACTCTTTTAATTCTTCCTAAATTAGATACTTGATAAATTTCTTCATATCCAATAACATTTTTCCAAACTTCCATAAATAAAAAAACCTTAACGCTTTCGAGGTTACGGGCTCTACTTACGCTAAGGATTTAAAATGTTTTTAAATGTAGCCGTAACTCTACAATACAAAAATAATTATTTATTTAACTCATTAATCTTTTCTTTATATTGTTTTATTAACAATTTTAATTCGTCTTTACTCCATTTTTTTTCTCTATTTCCAAATTCTTCTAACCATTCTACTTTTTCAATTCCTATTTTTACTATTAATCTTTTTCTATATTGTATTAAATTTCCTGATAACATAACGTTGCATTTATAACAAGATACCCAAACATTATTTTCGTTAAATCTAACTGCTGAATGTCCTCCTGAACTTAAATAATGTGAAGCGTGTTTTACTCCTATAATAGGTTTGTTACACGAAATGCAGTTTAATCCGTTGTCTCGTTTTCGGATGTATTTATTAAAAACTTGTTGTGCAATTTTTAGATAATCACTTGCAGTTTTTAAGTTCTCTACTAACTTCTTTTTCTTCTTGTTCCATTCCTTTAACTTTTGTGTTTCAACCATTGCTTTTATGCATTCGTTTTTTAAACAAAACTTTTGTAGTGTGCTGAACGGTATAAATTCTTCTTTGCAGTTAAAACATTTTTTAGTTCGTGTTTTCAAAGTTCCAAGTTGTTAAATTCTATAATTTTTTTTAAGTCTTTTACATCCTGTTTTAATTCTAAATTTATGTGTTGCAAGTCAAAGTTAATTTGCCTTGTCGCTCTAAATTCTTTTTCTAACGTTTGGTAAACAACCATTGCTTTTTTTATTTCGTGTAAACTTTGCTCCATTGAACTTATTAAATCGGTTCGGTTAGGATGTTTCGTTTTTATGTCTTCAATGCTAACTTCAAGTTTTATACAAGTGTGGTTTAAGTTAATTCTACTGCTCAATAAGTCAAGTTCCATTTTAAAAAATATTTAAGTTAGTTTTTGTTGTTGGTCTAAATTCCGAAATTACGTCTTTTCCGTAAACTTTAAAACCTAAACCGTAATTGTATTCGCAATAAACAGGGTCGTTAAGTCCAGTGTGTTTTCCGCCTGTGTCTACGTCTTTTATTTTTTCAGTAGAAACCCAAGTTACATATTTCATTACATCGTGCTTTATTAGTCTGTGAACTACTATCATATCGTCACAACGATTTGTAAATGCTTTGCCACCTTCAACGTGGTCTTTTAACGGTGCTTTTAAATGTCCTTTAAAGTCTCCTTCAGTATAAATATTTGAACTTCTACCGCTTTCAGTATTTGGATGAGTGTTTATGTAAATTGTCATTCCTGTTTTATTTACAAATTGTCGTGCTGCATTCATAAATTGGTAGTTACCTTCGTAAGTCATATTTCTGTCTAAACCTGTAAATGGGTCTATTAGTGCTACATCGCATTCGCTTTGTTCAAATATTTTAAATAGTTCTTCGTGTTTATATAACCTGTCGTTTTTTACAAATGTAAAGTATTGTTCTAAATATGCTGAATAGTTTCTAATTTCATCGTGTGTTAATTGTTTGAAATTTATTCCTGCGTACATCTGTATTAAGTCTCGCAAAATTTGTCCGTGCTGATTTTCACCGCTCCAGATTATAAACTTTAATTTATGTTTAAGTGCAAGTGCTAAAAAATACCAATTTATAAAATAAGTTTTACCAACGTTGTCGTGTCCTAAAATTATGTTTACTTGTTTACGTTTAAATTTTAAATAGTCATCAAGTCCGTTTCCAAGTTCTAAACCGTGTTTTATTTTACCGTCCCTGTAGTTCAATAAATAATCAAGTGCTGAACCGTTAGTTAATATATCCATATTTTCTTGCTTTTATTTCTTCAGGTGAAATTCCTTCAGAAGTTGGTTCGTTTTTCTGTAGCCATTTTACAGCCGTTAAATATAAACTTTTATATTTAGTATTTTGCTTATAGTTTTCAATGTCGTTTAATACGTTGTTTATTTGTGTAATTGTATGTTTATCTAATAACTTTTTTACTTCGTCTTCAGAAATAGACAAATGAGCGAAGCTCCTATATATATCTTTTACATTTACACTTACATTATCATTAACACTTACAGCTATGTTTGCTATCGGTTTTATGCGTTTGCTATCGTTTGCTATATTTTGCCATCTTTTTGTTGCTCCTGCTATTCCTGCTTCACTACGTTTTTGTTTCTTATCGTCCCATTTTAACAAGTCACGTTTTAAACTTTGTTTAATTGGTTCAAATGCTATTTCAGTTATTAAGTCTTCGCATTCTGGGTTTAAATCATTTACATATTTTAAAATATGCTTAAACAAAACACCTGCTTGTTCATCGGTTAACTTTTCAATTGTATGTATTATGTCACTATACAATATAAACCCTTTTTTTTCTTCAGCCATACTAAATTTTTTAAATAAAAATACCCTTGTAAAATCCGTTGCGTCTAACTTCAACTTCATAAACAAGGGTAAGAATTCCTTTTTGTACTTATAATGTTAGACGAGTACAGGTGCAAATTTAACAATTATTTCAATATAAACTTAAAAATTTAATTAATTCACATTCTGTTATTTTATTATAATTTAAAAAACATTGTCCATTATTAAAATTTTCATCGTTTTCAAACTGAATTAAATGAAAACCTAAATAAGTCCAATCATTATCAATTCCACTTTTAATCCATTTATTAAGTAATTTAAACATTTTGTGTTGACCTTCTCTTGGTTTAGCATTTCTTGTTTTTATTTCTAATAAAATAATTTTTTTTGTTTTCCAATTCCATAGCATAAAATCTAAATCACTTGCTGAAAAACCTGTTGAAGAGTCTGGTAATTCTTTTCTTATCCAATTACTAAAACCTAAATCTCTAACTCCTGTAACTTCTTGTCGTGTCATATTAATGCTTTAGCTATATTATAACTTTTTTCATCTATTTCAGATGCAATCACATTTCTTTTTTTATCTCTTGCAGCAATAATTGTTGTGCCGCTACCTGCAAATGGTTCTAAAATAGTGTCTCCTTCTTTAGTAAACATCTCAATTAAATAACCAACTCCACTTTTACTTTGTTGCCAATCGTGTCCGTTTTTTTCTCTTTGTTCTGAAATAAAATAATCTTGAAAAGTATTCTCAATTTTCTTTTTGCCGTTTTGAAAAATTAATACAGGTTTCCATCTACACATTAAATTTATACCATTAACTATTTGTGTTTGTCCTTCGTGATAAACAGCAAAAGTCCAATAATAGTCTAAATTTTCAGACATTCTTTGCATCACTTCAGGCAAATACATTTGTCCTGAATAAGCAATACAATAACCATTAGGTTTTAATACTCTTTTTGCAACTCTTGATAATTTACTCCAAACTTCAATAAATTCATATGGATATGGCGGGTCGGTAATTATACAATCAATACTTCCATCAGGTATATCTTTAAAAACTTCTTCAAAATCACCTAATCTAAAATCAATATCTATTTTTTTTGTTTTACCTATTTCCGCAAGTCTTTCTCTTTCATTTGTTTTTATCTGTTGCTTTTCTTCTTTCTTTATTTCTTGATATGCTTGGTCAATATGTACTTCACCTGTGTTTAATTTTGCTTTTATTTCATCACTTGCTTTTGCTTCAATTACTTTTACCCGTGCAATAGTATCGTGTGAAACATTTGCTATTTTTGCAAGTTCTTTTACAGTATTAACCGTTTCAATATTCGACTTTTCAGATTTCTGAAAAGTGGTTTTTCTTGCTAATTCTTTTTCTTTTGCCCTTGCACTAAAAACACTTTCAAGTACCAACACTAAAACTGAACGCTGGTATTTGTTTAAATTTCTTCTACCAAACTGATTGTTTATCATCCATTCTTTAACTTCGTTTTCGTCTTTAAAACGTTTAGTTTCAGTTTCGTATTCTAAATTCCAACGTGTAGCAATTTCATAACGGTTGTGTCCGTCAATTATAAACCCGTTCCAAGTTATTATTTTTTCTCGTATTCCTTCATCTAAACAATTTTGTTCAAGTTGTTTAAATTCTTCAGCTGTTAAAGCCGGTATTAATTTTTTAAATTCGTCTTTTATTTGTATCATTTTTTTTTCTTTAAAGTTAATAAAATTTATTTTTTATTCTTAACTGAATTTTACGCAAGTCTTTTAAGTTCTTTGCTTCTTTTATTTCTTTACGCAAGTCAAGTTCTGGAAGTTCTAAACTCAAAAGTAATTTATAATACTCAATGTCGTGTAAAAATAACTTGTCGTTTGTATCGCTTAAATCTTGGTAAGTTTTTAAACCGTGTAGAATAGTTGCGTGGTTCATATTGAACAGGCTTCCAATTCCTTTTAGTGTGTGTCCGTCTTCACGTAGCTTTCTAAACAAATAAATTCTCCTGTGTACTATTTCACGTTTTCGGTTTTTTTGTGCAAGTCCGTCTTGTTCTATTATTTTTTTTATTAGTTCTATCATTTTTCTGTTTTTTTATATGTTTCATTATACCAATATTCAAACTCATCTTCTTCCCAACCACCAACGTATGGGCAACTTGCATCTCTCATTTGTTGTTTTTCCATTTCTAAATACTTGTGAAAGTGGTTAATAAATTCTTTACCTTCTGTTGTGTAAACATTTAATAAATTTGGATGCAATTTTTCTAAATCGCTAAATACTTCTTGTAGTGCTGTTTTCATTTTTCTATTTTTACTTTATTAAACATATCTTTTTTTACTTTATATCCAAGTGCTTCATAAAGTTTAAGATACCGGTAAACTGTTCTCATACTTACATTTAAATATTTTGCTATTGTATTCATATTTCTTGATTTCTCTTGAAGATACTCCATAAGTTTTATACACCTGTACATTTTGTTTTGATTCATTGTTCTATTTGTTTAATTTCAATTATAATGTCATCGTTTTTTTGTATTAAGTTTTTAACGTGCTGAAAGTCGTATGCTTCAACAATTCGTGTTTCTAACTTAACAGGTGCGCCAACATACGCCCAAGTTTTAAATGTTGCTTTAAATCGTTTCATTTCTTTATATTTTATTTGTTCGTTTTTTTTAATTCTGCAAATTTCAAGGTATAACCCTAAATCAAATGTTCCGCGCCATTGTCGCTGCCACCAATCTAATTGCTCGTAGGTTGTTCCACTTTTCATAACTCGTGGTAAAAAGTGTAGTTACTATCGTCATTGCTTGTTTTCCATTCCCAAAAGTTGTAGTGTGCTAAATCGCTGTTTATTGCTTCCTGCATTTCTAAACGTAAATCTTCTAAAATACGAACCCCAAGAACGTGCGGTTGTAAATTATCGTCTGTTTCTGTTTCCCACTTTTCCGAAAGTTCAACATCTAATTCTATAAATGCAAACTCCGAAACTTCGTCATAGTCGTTAAATTCCCAAGTTCCAGCTATTGAATAAGTCCAACCTGTAAATTCATAGGTTAATTCCCAACCTTTATTCCAAAATTCTAAATTTCTATTTTCCATTTTACAGCGCTTTTAAATACATTAAACAATAGAACGTACCACCCAACACTATAAACATCGTTAGAGTGCTTAAAAAGTGCATTAAAAACGATTTGTGTTCTTCGGTTGTTGGTGTAAAGTAATCAATTAAATTTTTCATAGTCTTATTTTTTAAATTGGTTAAATAAATTTTCTACTTCTTTTAACTGCTCATCGTCTAAAAATGTACATAAGGTTTGAATGATTAAATGCAGTTGGTTCGTGTTTTGCTTGTCTTCCTGTTGTTGTGTTTCCAAGAAGTCAATTACTTTGTTAAATTCTGTTTTCATAGTTTTTAAATTAATGTGCGTTACCAAGTCGCACCCCTTGTTTTTTTATTACGCTATTGTCTTTTCGTAGCTTATGTTATTTTCTATTAATTCTTTTACTAACATTTGCTCTTGTAAGTTTAACATATGGCTACCAAAATGGTGTTCGTATTTAAATAATCCGTTTTGAGTTAATGTAATGTAACCTGTTGATGTAAAAGTTTCTACGTTAGTTCCTTTTGTTGTGTTGTAAGTGTAAGTTGTTGTTAAAGTTTTCATAGTTTTTAAATTGTTTCGTTAATAATTATATGCAAATATATATACTATTTTAATAACTGCAATACTTTTTAACAATTATTTTTAATTTATTTTTAAAATGCTTGTGTTTATTGGGTTTGCTGAATAGAAAAAAGTGTAATTTATATTCATTCTAAATAAGTAAAACACTTAATTAAGGTAAATTTCACTTAATATCGTACTATTATAAAGGTAAAACCCTTAAATACTTTGTTATTATTAAGGTTATAACCATAAAAATGTCAAGTTTATTGTTTAAAAAACTAGACAAAATCGGAATTAAACCGTTTATTGTAATAATTTGTGACAAAAAAAAACAGCTACGTGCTGGGGAGCTTATAACTGTTTTCTTTTTATTAACTATGAATTGCAAATATATTAAAAAATATGTGTTAATCGTGCAATTTGTCCAAATTCTTTGTGATGTATGTAGCCTTCAACCGCTCGTGGAACGCCTGTATATCCGTTTTTGTGATGCCAACTGTCTGAACCTGAAGGACTGCGTAACGTTTCAAACGTTACTCCTATAAAATCTTTACTTGTTTTATGATGAACGTGGTGCGAATAAATATATCGGTGTTTAGTTTCGCTCCACAAAATAGGAAATTCCGTTGCAAGTAATAAAGGTAAGTGTTCGATTTTTGCTCCGTCTCCGTGTGTAGTTCCAATAAGGTTGTTTCCGTATTTAAACGCTTTTCTGTGTAGCAAATT
>Ga0209296_1002033_pt1 | contig 14802 bp, 19 predicted proteins | sample S_130206_EF_Meta_FD_187319 | JGI IMG/M metagenome (GOLD analysis project Ga0209296, IMG submission 187319) | Freshwater microbial communities from Lake Simoncouche, Canada to study carbon cycling - S_130206_EF_MetaG (SPAdes) (version 2) | ecosystem: Environmental > Aquatic > Freshwater > Lake ...
CGCGTATTATTTCTTTAATGAACGAACTTGGTTTAACTCCGAGAGGCAGGCTTACAGGAAATGCAACCGACGATGTTCACCTTGGGGATTTAATTGGTGGTCCTGACAATTTTAAATAAGACATGAATAATTGGGAAGATGGCATACAATACGCCATAGATGTAACTAAAGGAAATATTGCAGTTTGTAAAAATGTTGATCTTTCTTGTCAGCGTTTTTTAGACTTTATGGGCAATAGGCATTGGGAATATGAATTTCACGAAAAATATGTCCGTCATTTTTTAAGATTCGTAGATGTTTTAAAACATACTAAAGGTCCTGATGCTGGAAAGCCTATTTGCCTTCAACCTTTTCAGATTATGCTTATCTGTGCTATTTATGGGTTTAGACATAAAAAAGATTTGAACAAAAGAATGACCACCGATGTCATTGTCTATATTCCAAGAAAAGCAGGTAAGTCAACTTTAACTTCTATAATCGCCCTTTATGAATTAATTTATGGCGAGGCTGGTGCAGAAGTTTTTACATTAGCAACCAATCGTGAACAAGCCACCATTGTATTCGATGCCGCTAAAGGTATGGTGGAAGCCATGCCAAAAACAGCGCAAAGTTGGTTTATCAATAGCAAATATCAGCTTTCTAAAAAAGGCGACAGTCAGTCCATGTTCCGAGCTTTATCTAGGGACAATAAAAAATCAGGTGACGGAAAAAATGCTAGTTGTGCCATTATCGACGAAGCGGCTCAGATTGTAGATAGAAATTCTATTGAGGTAGTTTTTTCGGGCATGGTGGCTAGAAAAAATCCACTACGCATTTATATAACTACCGCTTCCTTCACAAAAGATACAAAATTTTATGAAGATATGCAAATGTTCGAAAGTATGCTTCATGGCGAAGCGCCTGATAATCCTCACTGGTTTGGACTTTTATATGGTCTTGATCCCGCGGATGACTGGCGCGATGAAAATGTTTGGAAAAAAGCTAATCCAATGCATGGTATTTCTATTTATCAGTCGGCTATTCAAGAGAGATGCGATCAAGCAAGACTTAAGCCAGCCTCTTTAAATGAATTTTTATGCAAAACTCTAAATGTTTATGTTTCTGCTAACTCTGCTTGGATAGATAGAGATTACTGGGATAAGTCTATAAGCGAAGTTAAGCCCGAACCTGAGGCTGTGTTTATTGGCTTTGACCTTGCCGCAACGCGAGATTTGAACGCTGTCTGCACGCTAAAGCGTTACTCTGAGAATGATTATTTTGCAGAGTTCCAATTTTTCTTGCCCGAAGATGGTCTTGCTCTTATTCCATCTCATTATCGTTCTATATTTGACCAAGCTGTAGAATCGAAAATATTACACATAACTGAAGGCAATGTTATGGACGATAGAGAAATATCTGAATATATTATTAAACAGGCATCTCTTTATAATGTTAAAGAAGTAGGGTATGATGCTTATAACGCCGCGAGTTTAATTTCTCGTTTACACGACAACGTCATTCCTGTAAAAAAAGTCGGACAGGGAATGGCGATATTAAGCAACCCGTCTAAGCATGTTGAAAAATTAGTAATGCAAAATCAAATAAAACATAATGGCAATCCATTCCTAGGTTGGCAATTAGGAAATTGTGAAGTTTATGAAGATGTAAACGGAAATATTAAAATTCGTAAGAATGAAGCTGACAAATCAGCTAAAGTTGATGGTATAATAGCCCTCATTATTGCTATGCACTGCTCACTTGACCACCCATTCGTTTCGAGTTCATTCGGATTCAGAAGTATTTAAAGGAAAAACATGGCTATACTAGACATTTTCAAAAGAAAACCTGATACAAACAAAAGCGAAAGTAACTCTCTTTTTGGTCAAACAGCCCTTGGTAATAACATTCTACGCAATGTTAAAGCTCAAGGAATCCAATCTTCAAACCAATTATTATATGTAACGACATCATCAGTTAATACCGCAGGTCGCGTATTAGATATGTCCACACTATCCCGTAACTCTACTGTTATGGCGTGTGTCAATGCAAAAGCTAGAGCATTATCTCAATTACCTATTAAAATCATGGCTTATGATGAAAATGGCAAAATGGTTGATGCAATTAGCGATCCAAATGTTTCAGGTCGCGATAAAGCAAAAGCAAAGCAAGTTTATAATTTATTAAATAATCCAAACAATTATCAATCATGTTATGAATTTTGGTATCAATGGAGTATGTGGTATGACCTCAGCGGAGAAACTTTTACTGCTTTATGGCGTAAAGATCAAGCAAATTCTACGCAAACTCCAATTGAAATGTATTTATTAGATTCGACTTTAATAACTGCTCAAATTACACCTACTAGATACCCTACTTATAGGCTTTCTACTTCTACTTACGGTTTTAACAAAGATGAACCATTAGATTATTATCAAGTTATTCACGCAAGTGAAATGGCTTGGCAAGGTTCCGCAGGTTTTAACAAAGGTATTTTAGCTACAGAATTAGTATCGCTAGATCAAGATATTGATTTATATGCAAATTTTATTATGTTAAATGGCGCTAAACCTAGTGGCATGTTTGTCACAGATCAAGTTATACCTGATGCTAAATTTAAAGAAATTGCCGCAAGATTAAAAGAAGCTTGGACATCTCTTACAGGATCGCGTTCTACTGATTTATCCAAACCAGGTCAGGGCATGTTGTTAGATAACGGCATGAAATATATGCCATTAGAAATGCTAACACTTCAAGATGCTGATGCAAGAGCTTTAAAACAACAAACTATGAAGCGTATTTGCGGATTGTTTGGTGTGCCACCTGCAATGATCGGAATTGAAGAAGGCAAATATAATAATACTCAAACAATGCTTGACGAATTTTATAAATCAACAATGTTGCCTATTATTACTAACATACAACAGAAATTTAAAACTTCATTGCTTGCAGGTTACCCAAATTTATGCATTGAATTTCAAACGCAAGATTTTCTTAAGGGCGCACCGCTAGATCAAATGAATTATGCCGTAGCAGGAGTAAATGCTGGTATAATGACACCTAATGAGGCGCGAGAATATTTAGGAAAACAAAACCTAGATGGCGCAGACGAATTAAAAGATACATCAAAACAAGCTCGACCTATTAGCGGCACTTCATCTCAAGATACAGGTGGCGGTGGCAATACTTCTAGCGTTGGCAAAACAGGTCAGGCAGGTAAAGCCTAATGACATTAAAAGAGTTGCTCGATAAATTAACCCAACAGGCTAAAAAGAGAAAACCTCAACCTGTTGAAACCAACGGAATGAAAAAAAAGGGAGTGCCAATCAATGACTAAAGATATTAAATTTCTATTTGAATCAAAAGTAGCTCTAGGTGTTTCTGCCGATGAAGCTGCTGATGGTATAGGGGCTATTGAAGCTACTGTAACAACTTGGGGCGCTAGAGAGGGCGCTGATGGTCGTAAATTCAATTACATGCCTGAGGGTTTTGCTCAATGGGCTGATGAGTTTGCTAAATCAGGTAAACCACTCCCGATGTATTTTCAACATAATGATATGTCAATGCCTGTAGGCGAATGGCAAGAGTTTACCTTCACCGATGAAGGAATGGATGCTAAAGGCAGACTTTTCACAAACACAAGCGCTGGTAAAGACCTTTATACAATTATGAAAGAATCACCAGCTATGGTTGGCGGTGTTTCTGTTGGTGCTTATGCTGACGAATATTGTATGGTTGATGCTGAAGGCATGGAAGTAGGCGCTGATGAAGATGGTTTCTTCCAAATTAAAAAAGGCGGTTTAAGAGAAGTATCCGTTGTTATGAATCCTAACAACTTAGAATGCAATATCTCGAAATTAGAGTGCTTTAGAGCCGATGGTTCTTTAGACTTAAAACTAATCGAGAAAGCATTGCGTGATGCAAAACTTTCAAGAAAAGATGCGACCACCGCGTCTTCAATTTTCAAACAAATTTTAGCAACTCGCGATGAGCCTAAAGTTGAAATTGAAAATACACCTATTCAGAGTGAAGCTGATGCGGTGGTAAATGAAACTGAGGAAATTCTTAAAGCTTTAGCTGAAAGAGAATTACTCAAAAAACTTAACAATCGTTTAAAAGGATAAATCATGTCAGAAAAAATTATTGAAAAATTAGACGCTATTGAAGCAGCTAATTTAGCAAAAGTAGAAGAAATTACTTCTTCTGTTGATGCTAAACTTGCTGAAACAGTAGCTTCTTTTGATGAAAAGGTTGCAGCTCTTGAAGCTAAAGTAGCTTCAGTTAGAGAATCAACTCCAGTAATCAAAACATACAAAACTATCTCTCAAGAAATCAATCGTTCTGTTAAAGAACAATTAAAAGGTTTCCTTGGTAGTCGCGTAGAAAAAGAACTTACAATGTTTGCAGATGAATCACATTATGATGCTTACATGAAAGAAGCTTCAGCATTAACAGGTTCAGGCGCTGGCATCGGCGGTGTAACTGCTTACGATCCAGTATTTTTCCCATTAAGACTTGCTAACCCACTTCGTGGCGTATCTCGTTCTGTTGCAACTGATGGTGCAACATATCAATTCCGCGCTAAAGTAGGTAATGCTGGTGTGGGTTGGGGCTATACTGTTACTAACAATACTGCTGCAACTACTGTTGATACAAACATTTGGCAATTAACATTGCAAGATTTGAATGTTCAATTCCCAATTAGAACTGCCGCTCTTGACGATATTGATGGCTTAGAAAGCAATGTTGTTGCTGATATGCTTTTAGAATTTAGTCAAAACGAAGCTTTATCTATGATCCAAAATAATGACCAAGCTGCTCAATCAGCATCTAATCCTTATGGTGGCACAAATGGCTTACGCGGTTTAGATCAATATGCTGGCGCTAATGCAACATACGCTGGTGGCACAATTTCTACTGCTGCTTTTGGCACAACAGGCACAGGTTCATCAAGTGGTTTACATACTTTAGCTACTTATGACCAATTAACAACTAACGCTAACACAGTAGGCGCTGCTAATATTAAGTATAAAGATGTAGTGAACTTTATCTACTCTTTACCACAACAATATTGGACAGAATCTGCAAAATTTGTTATCAATCCAGTTTTACTTCAACAAATTCGTGGTTTAGTGGATGACCAAGGTCGCCCTATCTATGTTGATGGTTTAGCTAGAGCTGATGGCATTGTTGGCACATTGTTAGGTTTTGATGTTGTTGTCAATAAGTATCTTGACAATCCTTCACAAGCTACAACTGGTTCTGCTGGCACAACTAGTTTGTATCCAATGTATTTCGGTGATTGGCAAAGAGGTCATACAATCGTGGATCGTTTAAATATGGTTCTACGTCGTTACGACCAAACTTTACCAGGTTCTATAACATTCTATGGTGAAAAACGATTAGCAACTTCTGTTGTTGATCCTTTTGCTATTATTCGTTATAGATCAACAGGCACTTCTACTAACCCTGCTTAGTAGATTGGGAAAGGGCGGAGCAATCCGCCCCTTCTTTTTAACTTTTTTAGGAAAGAAAAATGAATACAACCGAAAGAATTTATAACGGAATCAAAAAAGCTTTAACAGAAGGCGAAGCCAAAGTTAAGTTATTTGAGGAAGCAAAACAGATAGATGAAGCATCTGCTTTGACAGGTAGTGGTTTGAATATTGGTGGTAGAACATTTTTTGATGATTCTTTTGCAGCATTAAGATATGCAAATCCTTTCAGAATGGGAAGTCGCCAAATTATTTCTACTAGCACCTCTGCCACTCAATTTGTAGCTAAAACTGGTAACGCAGCTAATTCAACAAACCCATGGTTATATGTTGTAACACCAAATAGTGGTAGCCCAAATATTGCTACTTCATTTTGGCAATTACCAACAAGAGTTATTGCTGCTCAATTACCTATTCGTAGCGCAGTATTAGATGACATTAATTATTTAGAACAAACTGTTGTTCAAGACCTTATGCTTGAATTTAGTCAATTAGAAGCACAATCTATGGCTACTAATAATGACCAAGCTGGATCATCTACAACTTCAACTGGCGGAACAAATGGTTTACGCGGTTTATCTTATTACAATACAAGCACTTCAGCCGCAGCTTATGGCTCAAGTGGCAATGCAATAACTGATGGTATTCATACAATTTTAAAGAAAACATTTACAGCAGCTTCAGTAACTTATGACAATATTGTTGATGCAGCAAATTTATTACCAAGTCAATATTGGGCTTTACCTACAACTGCATGGCATTTGCATCCTGATCTTATTGTTCAATTAAGAAAATTAAAAGGTTCAACTGGCGGACAACCAATGTTTATTGAAACTGGAACTGAAGATGGTGGCTCAATAGTTTATTTATTTGGATTCCCTGTAATTGCGAATCCATATTTAGAAACACCAGCCGCTGGTTCTCTTTCAGGTGTATTAGCAAATTGGGATCAATTCTTAACTATTGCTGATGCTGAAGAAATGATTATCAAACGCTTTGACCAAACGCAGCCAGGCACAGTAACACTTTATGCAGAGAAAAGATTAGCAAGCTCAATTCGCAATCCATTCGCTGGGGTTTATTTAATAGGGGCGTAATAAATGAGTGATACATTAGGACAGGTTCAATATGGAAGCACTCGCAATCCGTTCAACTATGATAAGTTTGAGCAGATTAATCGTGCTTTAACGACAGGTTGGCTAACGCTAGATGAGATTACTAACCAATTAAATTTGTTTGGTGATGAATCTCAAGATGCTTATTTAGAAGGTTTAGAGTTAGCAGTGCGTATGCACATTGAAGATTATCTTGGTATGCCTATATTCCCTGTTTCGTATCGTGTTTATTATGGCATAAGCTCTATTTACGCAAGCCCTGTTGCTTTGGACTTGCCACAAGTATCTTATGCGGATAGTTATGGATCAGGTAGTGTTGTTATTAATAGTGTTAAATACTATAACGATAACATTCCTGTAACTCTTACAACTTTAGCAAGCACTAATTATACTTACGATCCAACTGGTAACAAATTAATCTTACCTAATGGCACTCCGTCAGATATAAATGTAAATGTAACATCGCCTATTGTTATTGAATACACAGTTAATCCTAATTTTTTACAGGCTTATCCTGTTATTAAACAAGCGGCTTTATTATTATTTACACACTTATATAACAACAGAAGTGAAACTGTGCAGGGCGGATTACAAGTTATTCCTTATGGCGTAGATGTTCTTTTAAGACCTTATAAACCATTGGTGATGTAAATGGCAATTAAACGCTATGAAAATGTAGATGTTAATAATTTAACATTTAGCAGCGATGCTTATGGTCAATATACAACTACAATAACAAAGAAATTTACAGGCAGACCATTAATATCGTCTGTTAAAAATTCTTTAACCATAACTGAAAAATATCGTATTTATCAGGATTTGATTGAGTTTAAATTTAATTATACGCCTTGGATGCAAGATGTAATTATCAATCAGAATCTTTATTCGTTTAAATGGCGAACTCAAGATTGGCGTATTGAATCTGCTATTGAGGCTAATGATAGAATGAGCGTTACTTTTATTTGTTACAGAAACGATCCAGCGACGGCAGTTTAATATGGCTCAACAAAATAATGTTAATAATTACGCGAAGGCAATACAAGCACAATTAAGCACTACTGCATCGCCTGTGCCTGTGTATGCTAACTTTAATAGAAATTGGGCTACGCAACCAAAATTTATAACATGGCAATTAAGAAATGTGCATCAAGAAGTATATACTGGTATATATCAAAGCAACAAAGGAATTGATAGACCGACCTTTCAAATTAGCGTGTTTTCAGCTACAATGGAAGATGGATTTTTAACAGCGAATACTATATTACAAGCGTTGCACGGGTATAGCGGATTGTTTGGTGGTTCTACTTATGGCTTCAATGTATCTAAATGCGATATAGTGTGGCTTTATAACGGATATGATGATGAAATTAAACTATACAATATATTTATGGATTGCACCCTAGATATACCAGCATAAGATTTTTTGACTATTTAACTAAAAGGAAATTTAATTATGGCACTTCCAAATAAAGTTTTACCTGGGTTTAGCGCGACGCTATATGCACAATCAGGCGCAAGTCCAACAGCTTTAACAACAGCTAATCTTTCTACTTACGCATCTGTATCAGGTATTGCTGTTTCAGCAAATGCTGTTCCAGTAGAAGCTATTCCAGCTTTCGGTCAAGATGACGCAGTTGCTTCTTTTGGTGTAGCAGGTTCTCGTCAATCTGACAAAATCCCTGTTCAATCAGCACCTACATCAATGACAGTTACGGCTGCTTGGAATCCAAGCGACGCTATGTTATTAATCTTAAGAGGCGATGCTTATAACGGAACTATTGACAGAACATTTGTTATTTCTGCAACAGACGGCACAAACATTGTTAATTACGCTTTTAATGGTCGTGTTAGCCAATGGACTGTAGATAATGCACCAGGCGCAGAAGCTAAGGCAACATTTACTATTCATCCGCGTGGCAATCAATATGGTTGGTCAAACAACGCTTAATAAGGATTTAGTATGAAACTAAGTGAAGCTTTAGATATATTAACAACAACATACCAAAGCCTTAATTCTGTGGCGGCAGGTTTGTCTGTTGATGCAAAAGAAGTTAATGATGCTTTAAAAAAAGTTGATGCTGATAGCGCAGAATATGTTGCTTTAGAAGCTTTAGCCAAATACAACCCTGTTAATGACACGAAAGTAAAAAACAATGACAACACATCAAATAAAGTCGAGTGATGATTTATTAAGTTATTTGGTAGCTCAAGCCAATTCTGGTCAAAAGAATTGGTTTGGGTTTGCCCAACAACGTTTAACAGGCATCAATTTAGCCCATGAGATTGCAAAATACCATGCGGACAAACTTACCCCTGAAGAAGCAGTTGATTACGCAGTTAAATTAAATAACGCTATTTATCAAAAAATTATTAAGGCAGAGTAATGCAAACAAAGTTTTCTGTGACTGGCGTTGAAGGCACACTCCAAGTTTTTGAAAACTTAAGAGAACAAATTGGGGATAGCCGAAAGTCTAGTAAAATTTTAACGGATTCTGTTAAAGAAGCTATGAAGCCTGTATTAATGATGGCTAAAATGCTTGTTCCTAAAGACACTGGCGCACTAGGAAATTCTTTAGGTATAACTTCAAGACGCCCAACAAGAAAAGACATGAAGTCTAATTATGTAAAACCGACTGATTCTGCTATCGCTTTGGTTTCTACTAAACCAATTCCAGCTAGATTAAGAAAAACATTTGCAGCCACAGGCGCGTATAAATTAGGTAAGAAAGAATTTTCAAAAGCACAAAGGAAATTCTATAAAGAACAAGGTTCTTTTTACGATGCTAGAGCTATTTCAACCGAATATGGCACGGCTAAAATGCCAGCAAAGCCTTATCTGCGTATTTCTTTAGAAAGCCAGCAGATGAGCGTTATAGAATTGTTAGGAATGATTTTACACAGGAACATAGAGAATTACGCAAAAAAATTAAAAACACAACAAAAAGGAAAATAGAACATGAGTAAGTTAGCGGCTGCCCTTGGTAAAAAATACGAGGAAAATAGGTTATCGGTATTAACTAGAGAATTTAGATTGGGAGATCATACTTTTAAAGTAAAGATTCCTAATGTTGCAGAAATAGAACGAATTTATAATTACTTAAAAAAGCCTGACGAAACAAAAATAGAAAAAGAATATCAGGACGCTATTCAAGGTTTAAGCGAAGAAGATAAAGCTAAATCTGAAACAAAAGAAAATGATATTTTTATAGACGGAAAATCTGTTAGGCAATTTGTAATAGATAAGCATGGCGTTAAATATAGAATTGTAGAATACATTAAATTTTTAATTCCTGAAATTGAAGGCTCATTAGAAAATATAGAATATGCAGATATTGAAGCTGAATGGCCTCTAGCTAAACAGATAGAAATTGTAGAAAAAATTAGCGAAGTTATTTCGCCCGACTACAAAGATATCCGTTCAAAGTAGCAGGCTCATTAAGAAATCAGGCTAGAGCAGCTATGATTTTTAATGGGCATACAATACAAAATATCGACGCTCTAGACGAGGCTACAATGAACGAAATTGTAGTCATGTATAGCGATGGTGCTTTAGGAAATAAAAGTTTGCTGGTGACGCTTGCAACCCTCACGGCAGGGGTCTTTAACTATTTAAAGGCAAAAAGCAGTCCGCCATACGACTTAAAAGGTATTTTGGGGCAAGCTTATGCATATTACTACCCTGATTCTGACTTTTCCCCTAGCGATTCGTTATTGACATTTATGAGCCAAGCAGATGGATTTAGTTTAGATAAATTTAAGGGTCAATAATGGCAATTATTTCAAGATTAGCAGTTTTACTAGGACTTGATGCAGGCGAATTTAATCAGGGACTTGGTAAAGCTAAAACGCAAGTTGAAGGTTTTTCTGCTGCCTCTAAAGTAAGTTTAGCTGCTGTTGGAACTGCTTTCGCTGCTTTAGCTACAGACGCTATAAAATTTGCAGATGAAATAAATGATGTAGCAAAAGCCAATGAAGTAGCCGTAGAAAGTGTTTTGCAATTATCTCAAGCTTTAGCAATCAACGGCGGGAACGCTACAGATACCGCTAAAATATTTGCAACCTTTACTAACAAAATAGATGAATCTGTTCAGGGCTCAGACAAACTCCGCAAATCATTTCAAGACCTTGGCGTAACGACCAAAGATTTAGCTAACTTAACCGAACAAGAATTATTCGAAAAAGCCCTTAAAGGATTATCCGCAATAGAGGATCCAATCCGAAGAAATGCCCTTGCTTTTGACATACTAGGCAAATCTGTTAAAGGCGTAGATATTAAATCTTTATATGAAGATTACGAAAAAGCAAAAGGTTCTTTTGAAGGAAGTAACGAAACTTACAAAAGAGTAGGCGAATCCCTAGATAAATTAAGTATTATTTGGTTGCATTTTAAAGACAATTTAGCAAAAGCAGTTCTTCCGGTGCTTGAGGCTATTATTTTTGCTTTAGAAAAGATACACCAATTAAATAAATTCCTTGATCCTTATTTTGAAAAAGCAGATAAATTTTTTGGCATGGGTCCAAAAGGCGCAGAGGGAAGCTCATCATATAAACCTGTAGATTATACAGGTCCAGTCGGTCCAAACTTTTCAGCTCAAGCATCAAAAGCTTCGGCACAAAGAAAGTTAGAATTAACAGACGCTCAAAAAGCAGCGCAAAAATTACTTCAAACACAAACTCAATATTATGAAAAAGAAGTTGCTATTTCTAAAGCTAAAGCTGGTCGAGTAGCAAAAGAAAACGAATTAGCATTTTTAGGTGAGAACGAGAGAAAACGCCAGCTTGGTATATATGATATTGAAGAAAAACTAAAACAATTAGCAATTGAAAAGAAAATGACCAAACAGCAAATAGATGCTTATGGCGAAGTAGAAAAAGCAAGAGTAGAGCAAGAATATAAAATTGCAGAAAGCCAAAGAACATTTGAATATGGCTGGAAAAAAGCGTATGCAAGTTATGTAGATGATGCTACAAATGCAGCGAGAATGGGACAGGAAGCTTTTGTTTCTGTAACTCAAAATATGGAAAGCGCTTTAGATAACTTTGTAAAAACAGGCAAATTAAATTTTGCTGATTTAGCTAGAAGTATTATTAGCGACCTTATTAAAATTCAATTAAAAGCGCAAGCGACCAAGCTGTTTGGCGGTTTCGATTTAGGTGGATTGCTTGGTGGTATATTTAAAGGCGGAAGCAGTTATAGCCCTGGATATTCTACTTTAGCAGCAGCGCCTTATCCTAAATTTGCGGCAGGCGGTGGAATTTCAGGTCCGTCTATTGTTGGTGAAAATGGTCCAGAATTATTTATTCCTAAAGGTGCTGGCACTATTATTCCTAACAATCAAATGGGTTCTGCTATGGGTGGTGGCGCTCAAGTCGTGTATAATGGACCTTACATTGCAAATATGAATGCTATTGATACGCAATCTGCTACACAATTTTTATCTAAAAATAAAAATGCAGTATTCGCAGCTAATCAATCTGCTACAAGATCATTACCACAATCAAGGACATAAGTTATGTCATTAAATACAATATTATCTGTTTGTGAATCTATTGCCATTAACGATCAAAAGCTTGTAGGTCAAGTTTTAAGTCGTAATCAACGCATTTCTACTTCCGAACTGCTTACTGTTCAACCTTTTGAATTTACTATGAAGCCAATGAACTATTTGCTTTATAGTCAAAATAGAAGTTTACTATCAACCCTACGAACCAATGACAAAGCTACAGAACAGTTTTTAAATTTTGGCGTTACAGGTTGGCTTAATTATATTTCTTATCAAGGCGATATGTCATCCGCTCAAGTTGGTGCTTGTGCTTGGCAAACTTCCTCCGCAAATAAAACTTTAGTATTAGGTTCTTTGCCTTCTATTTCTTCTACTGCTTATATTGTAAAAACAGGTGATTTCTGCCAAGTAGGTCGATATGCTTATATAGCAACTGCTGATGTATTAAGAGGATCAGGATCAACTGTTAATATTCCTGTTCACAGAAATCTTATAGATACATTAACTTCTACTATGCAATGCGTTATAGGGCAATACGGAACAACTATATCTCTTGGCGGCGGAACTTATACAGGCACTACATTTCCTGTAATTTTAAGGGAATACCCAACTTATACATTAGTGCCTATGACTAATGATTCTTTTATATCTTGGAATGCTTCTTTTGTAGCAATTGAAGATGTCCTATGAATGTAATAGCACCTGTAGATAATACAAACAATATAAGAATGGCAGACTTTGTTCGCGTAACAACGCGAGTAACAGTTAATGCTACCGCTATGGTTAATGGCGCTCAATACACAATTAGAACTATTGGCACTACAAATTTTACTTTATATGGTGCTTCATCAAATACTGTAGGCATTGTATTTACCGCAGTTATAACAACACCTGCTACAGGAACAGGAACAGTTTATGAAACTGTTTATTATCGTTTTGCTACAACGCCAAGCGCACTTACTATTGCCGCCGTCGATTCTCAACCATTTAGCGCATTAGGATCATTAGTAAGAATTAATGATGTTCAAAGAGATATTAAATCAACGGCTAATGAAACTTCAATTACTTTAGTGGGTATTGATACTGCATTATTAGGATGGGTATTAGGCAATGAAATTAAAGGCTCACTAATTGAAATGTGGCATGGGTTTTTTGATACAAATGGCGCATTAATAACTACAGGTGGCACAGGCGGTCTTTACAAATTTTTTACAGGCTATATTAATTCATTTGGTATATCAGAACAATGGATGGAAGATGCAAGAATGTATGTAGGTATCATAAGCGCTTCAGCTTCAAGCATTCAAATTATTTTACAAAATAGAACCGCAGGTCGTTATACCAATAACAATGCTTGGACTTATTTTGCCCCTACAGACACTTCAATGGCGCGAGTAGGTTTTATTGAAACAATTAATTATTCATTTGGAAAAGATGTGTGATAAGACAAGCTACAAAATACGATAAAATACAACTACAAGAGATGATTAGAATGTTTAGGGATGAAAGCCCTATAGAACAATATAAAGACATTGATAATCCTGAATATTTTAATTCTCTTATTGATAGTATTATTGCAGGTCGCGGTGTTATTTTTATAGAAGATAATGTTGGATTTATTATAGGATTAATAAGCCCTGTAATATGGTGCAATAAAACTTTAGCTATGTATGAATTGGCATGGTATGTAAAGCCTGAATATAGAATGGGAATGGTAGGAATAAGATTACTAAAACAATATATTGATTATGCCAAACAACTAAAAGAACAAGGCAGAATTAAATTATTTACAGTAACAAAAATGGTAACTAGCCCTGATTTTGATTATTCAAGATTTGGATTTAAAAAAATAGAAGAAAACTGGATGCAATGATTCGCTTTATATTACTTTTCCTAATTTGGTTTTTTTACTGCTCTGACGCTTTAGCAGTAGGCTCTATTATTGCAGGCTCAATATTGACTGCTGGCACTGCTGGATGGATTGTTAGTGCAGTTGGCTTTGCAATTAACATGGTTGTATCTTCCATTGTATCTTCAATTTTTGCACCTAAACCCCCAAGCGCAGGTAACTTTGAACAAGCTATACAACCTAATCCTGGTAGTCGCCAACAACTTCCGCCTGCGGGCGACAATAAAATACCAGTCATTTATGGACAAGCCTATGTAGGTGGCATTATTACTGATATGTCTATTTCTGATGACAATCAAAATATCTATTGGGTTATATCTTTATGCGAAGTAACTAATACAGAAACAGGCGGAACGCCTGATGTTATTACTTTTGGCAATATATATTGGGGCGGAAAAAGAGTTACATTTGCAGCTAATGGATATTCTGTTACAGGGCTTACAGATGAATCAACAGGTGAAACACAAGATATTACTGGTTATATGGATATTTATTTATATAACAATGGTTCAAATAGCCCTATAAATAGCACACAAACTGCTATATCTGTCATGCAAACTTCAGGATTGGTTTATACATGGGATAGCAATAAGTTAATGACTAATTGTGCTTTTGCTATTGTGCATTTAAAATACAATCAAGATAGAGCTTTAACATCTTTACAAAATACTCGTTTTCAAGTTACCAATGCTAGAAAAGCGCCTGGTGATTGTTTCTTGGATTATTTTACAAGCACAAGATATGGCGCAGCTATTAGCACATCATTAATTGATACCGCATCTTTAACTGCATTAAATACTTAT
>Ga0209296_1002034_pt1 | contig 14802 bp, 11 predicted proteins | sample S_130206_EF_Meta_FD_187319 | JGI IMG/M metagenome (GOLD analysis project Ga0209296, IMG submission 187319) | Freshwater microbial communities from Lake Simoncouche, Canada to study carbon cycling - S_130206_EF_MetaG (SPAdes) (version 2) | ecosystem: Environmental > Aquatic > Freshwater > Lake ...
TGATATTGAAGTGCAACATCGGCATCACCAACAGCCTTGTGAACAGCTTCTTTAATTGCATCAGTAAATGCACCAAAGAGTGCAGTTGCCGCTAGGACTGCTGTTGCAATTGCAATTCCTTTTGTGATTGCCTTAGTTGTATTTCCAACTGCATCTAGTGAAGTAAGAATTTGTGCACCTTCGCCTTTTACATCGCCAGACATTTCGGCAATTCCTTGCGCGTTATCTGAAATAGGTCCGAAGGTATCCATTGCAACAATCACGCCAACTGTTGTTAGCAAGCCAGTTCCTGCAAGCGATACTGCGAAGAGCGATAGAACGATAGATCCGCCACCAAGCAAGAATGCACCAAATACTGCTGCTGCAATTAATAGTGCAGAGTAAACAGCTGATTCAAAACCAACTGAAATACCAGCGAGGATTACTGTTGCTGCGCCAGTCTTTGAAGATGCTGCAACATCATTTACCGGACGCTTGCCAACTTCAGTAAAGAAGCCAGTTAACAATTGAATTGCTGCGGCAAGTAAAATTCCGATAAGCACTGCGCCAATTGCAAGTAAGCGAGGATTTACATCAACTGCTGCCGCTTCTGGAGTTAAGCCAGACATCTTCATTAGTGATGAAGGTAAATATGTATAAGTTGCAAATGCAACTAGAACTGCCGAGATAATTGCGGACAAAAAGAATGAGCGGTTGATTGCCTGCATTGCTGACTTATCAGTAGAGCGAAGTCGAGTGATGAAGATTCCGATAATCGCTGTAACTATTCCAATAGCTGGAACAATTAATGGGAAAATTAACCCAGCATCACCAAACCCAGCTTTACCAAGAATTAGTGCTGCTACAAGTGTTACTGCATATGATTCGAATAAATCTGCAGCCATTCCTGCGCAGTCTCCTACGTTATCTCCTACGTTATCCGCAATTGTTGCTGGGTTACGAGGATCATCTTCTGGAATGCCTTGTTCAACTTTTCCGACTAGGTCAGCGCCAACATCTGCTGCCTTTGTAAAGATTCCGCCACCAACGCGCATAAACATTGCGAGCATTGCTGCACCAAAACCAAATCCTTCTAAAACTGATGGGGCATTCTCTTTATAAATCGCAACAACAAGTGATGCGCCAAGAAGTCCTAACCCCACGGTGGTCATACCAACTACGCCACCTGTACGGAAGGCTATTCTTACTGCGTTGGCTGCAGACTTCTGACGAGCTGCTTCAGCAACGCGAACATTTGCACGAACTGCAAGCCACATTCCGTTGTAGCCAACTGCTGCAGAAAACACTGCACCAAGCAAGAAGAAAATTGATCGACCTAAGCGAATATCAAATTCACCCGGAAGCGCGAAAAGTAGGAAGAAAACAATTCCTACAAAATATGAAAGTGTTTTAAATTGCCGATTGAGATAAGCGGCTGCGCCTTCTTGAACAGCGGCGGCAATCTCCTGCATTTTCTCGGTTCCCTCATTCGCGGCTAAAACTTGAGCGCGAAGTGCGTAGGCGATGGCTAGTGCCACTAAAGAAATGCCCAGAACTACATAAACGTAGGTCAGGTTGGAACCAGTTACTTGGACTAGATTTTCCACGAAGATCTCCTATATGTGTGCGTCGTTGAACTCATTAGGTCGAAAGGTTACACATAGAACCACTAGGAGATGCAAATAAATAGGTATATTTGCCAATCTATGGACATCCTCCACGCCTTCAATGCCGAATCGGCCATAAATTCATTCGGGTTGGCAGGTATCTTTTTAATCCTATTTGTTGAGACTGGGATTCCAATAGTCATTGGATTGCCCGGGGATTCACTCTTGTTCATGGCTGGACTAGCCGCATCAGGCACTGGGGCGGTCATAAAAATTCACATTTCTATTCGAGAATTAGCGATCGGTGCACCGCTATTTGCAATAGCTGGATCACAACTTGGACATTGGCTGGGTTATGCCTACGGGGACAAATTGTTTGGTCGCGCGGATTCTAAATATTTCAATCCCAAAAAATTAAAAACGCTTCAGAAGTGGATCGATAAGTACGGAATTGCAAAGATGATTTTTCTTGGACGGTTTATTCCAGTGGTTCGTCACTTGGTAAATCCTGCTGCTGGAATTGCAAAGATGAGTTATAAAAAGTTTTTCCTTTGGAATTCGATTAGTGCGCTTGTTTGGACTCAAGGTTTTATTTGGGGTGGTTTTGTCTTAGGCGAAAAACTTAAGGGTTCTGTCGACAAATATGTTCTGCCAATTGTTGCTGTCATAGTTATTATTTCAATTGCACCCATTTTTTGGGAAATATTTAAAGAGTGGCGAAGTCGCAAGCACTTAAGTTAAGTTATAAACCTAAATCTGCAAGTTGATAGGCAGCTAAATAATCCAAACCATTTTCGGCTATTAATGGTGCTGCTCCGCGTTCAACAATAACTGCAACACCAACAACGATTGCGCCAGCTTCTCTAAGTGCTTCTACCGCAGTCATTACTGAACCACCGGTGGTTGAAGTATCTTCAACTGCAAGTACGCGACGACCCCTAACATCTGGCCCTTCTATACGTTTCTGTAAACCGTGAGCTTTTTCTGCCTTGCGAACTACAAAAGAATCCAACTTGCGACCTTTACTTGCGGCAACGTGCATCATCGCTGTTGCAACAGGATCTGCTCCAAGAGTTAAGCCCCCGACAGCATCAAAATCTAAATCTTTTGTTAAATCCAACATAACTTCCCCAACTAGTGGTGATGCAACAGCATCCAGAGTTACGCGGCGAAGGTCTACGTAGTAATTGGCTTCTTTACCTGATGACAAAATTACTTTTCCATGAACTACAGCTTTGTTTAAAATTTCTTCTCGTAATTTTTCGCGTGAATTCATGCGTGAACCCTAGCCCTCTTCCTTATAAACCACGATTGTTTGCTTACCTTTTCGCACTAGTGATTTTGGCGGGTTTGCTTCAATTAGTGCATCTACTTCGGTGCGTAGCTTTGCTACTTCGAGTGCCATTGATGCAACAGCCGATTCCAATTCCATGATGCGTTTAATTCCCGCAAGATTTATTCCTTCTCCAACTAGACGTTGAATATTTCGAAGTGATGCAATATCAAGTAATGAATATCGACGACCGCGTCCGGAAGCGCGACCAGGTGAGACTAAACCCATGCGATCATATTGACGTAGTGTTTGCGGGTGCATTCCAGAAAGTTGTGATGCAATTGAAATTACATATACAGCTTCATCGTCTGAATGTTCGTCATTGCTCATTATTAGGCCCTCGCTCTTTGAGCAAGATCTATCCGTGGATTAAATTCTTCGGTTGCTTTAGCAAATGCCTCTAACGCTTCCCTTGCTTTTCCATCAACTCGCTGTGGAACTTGAACTTCAACAGTAATTAACAAATCCCCTGTACCTCTTGCAGTTTTTACACCGCGAGATTTAACTCGGAGGGTGCGCCCACTAGGAGTTCCTGGTGCAATGCGTACCGTTACTTCATCGCCGTCAATTGTTGGAACTTTAATATCCGCACCAAGTGCAGCTTCGGTAAAGGTAACTGGCAGAGACATTAATAAATTCAATTCATTTCTAGAAAAAACTGGGTGTTTTACTACGTTAACAGTTACAAACAAATCTCCGGGGCCCGCCGGTCCATTACCACCACGCCCCTTCAATTTAATTTTTGCGCCATCATTTATTCCACCTGGAATTCGTGTTGTGACTGAATTGGCTTTTCCGCCTTGTGGTGCGAGTTTTAAATCAAGCTCTGTTCCAAAAATTGAATCTCTAAATGAAATTGTTGTGGTTGCTGCTAAATCTTGGCCACGTCTTGGTCCATGTCCTGCACCAAAAATAGTGCCGAAGATATCTTGCGATCCACCGCCACCAAATAAATCTGAGAAATCGGCACCTTGAAATCCACCACCAAAATTAGACCCGCCTTGTGGAATTCGACCGCCTTTAAATGCTTCGCGCATCTCGTCATATTCAGCGCGCTTTTTATCATCAGAAAGGACTTCGTAGGCTTCCGAGACTGACTTGAACTTTTCTTCTAGTTTCTTATCGCCCTTTGTTTTATCAGGATGAAGCTCTCTAGCCAGCTTTCGATACTGTTTTTTTACGGCTGCAGCATCGTCGCTCTTTTTAACACCAAGGATTAAATACAAATCCTTCTCGTATAAATCCTTGGCGGCCATCGTTAATCCCTAGTTAGTTTTCTGGATCTGTGACAGCAACTCGTGCTGGACGAATTACTCGCTCTTTGAATTTGAAACCTGGTTGCAACACTTGAGTGACCAAGGTTTCAGTAACTTCTGATGAAGTTGAATGGATTAGTGCCTCATGAATATTTGGATCGAATGGCACGTCAACATCTGCAAATTGTGTTAATCCAAGCTTGGTTGTTATTGCCAGAAGTTGATCTGCTACCGCTTTAAAACCGCCGGTGAGTTCACCATGTTCTTCGGCTCTAGAAATATCATCTAAAACAGGAAGCATTTCCGATAAAACTATTGCAGTTGTAATTTCGTTAGCTGTAATTCGATCTCGATCAACGCGCTTGCGATAATTTGCATACTCGGCTTGAACGCGTTGTAAATCAGAAGTTAAAACTGCAACCTCGTCTACTTCGACTTCAGCCAGCGCTTCGTCTACCGCATCAGAGAGTTCCTTATCGGAACTCTCTGGCACAGTATTTTCAGATTCGGTTGTCACTTACTTTCTTCAACAATCTCGGCATCTTCAACGCCATCATCTGCTTGTGGTGCTTCAGGAGAAGCTGCGTTTGCTGCATATAGTGCGGCACCTAATTGTTGAGAAAGTTCGCTGACTTTCTCAGTTGAACTCTTAATCGCAGCTAAGTCAGTTCCTTCTAAGGCTTTCTTTAGATCTGCAACTGCGGTTTCAACTTCGCCACGCTTTTCAGCGTTTTCACCTTCGGTGAATTTTTCAGCGTTATCTTTTAAGAACTTTTCAGTTTGATAAACAAGTGAATCACCAGTGTTGCGTACTTCTGCTTCTTCGCGACGTTGTTTATCTTCATCAGCATGTGCTTCAGCATCTTTCATCATGCGATCAATCTCTTCTTTTGAAAGTGCTGATCCACCTGTGATTGTCATTGACTGTTCTTTGCCAGTTCCTAGATCCTTTGCGGAAACATGAACAATTCCGTTGGCATCGATATCAAATGTAACTTCCACTTGTGGAATCCCACGAGGTGCAGGTGCAATTCCAGTAAGTTCGAACATGCCTAACCGCTTGTTATAAGCAGCCATTTCACGCTCGCCCTGGAAAGCTTGGATTTGAACTGCGGGCTGATTGTCATCGGCAGTTGTGAAAATTTCAGAACGTTTAGTTGGGATAGTTGTATTGCGTTCAATTAGCTTTGTCATAACGCCACCCTTGGTTTCGATACCAAGAGATAGTGGAGTTACATCAAGTAGTAGAACATCTTTAACTTCACCTTTAAGAACACCGGCTTGAAGCGCTGCACCATCTGCAACAACTTCATCTGGGTTAACGCTCTTATTTGGTTCTTTGCCACCAGTTAAATCACGAACCAGATCAAAAACTGCTGGCATGCGAGTCGAACCGCCAACTAGAACTACGTGATCGATATCTGCAATTGGAATTCCAGCATCCTTTAGAACTGCTTGAAATGGTTTTTTGCAACGTTCTAGTAAATCCGCAGTCATGCCTTGGAATTGGGCACGAGTAATTGTTTCATCCAAGAAAAGTGGATTCTTCTCAGTATCAACAGTTATATAAGGCAGGTTGATTGAAGTTTGTTGTGATGATGACAATTCAATCTTTGCCTTTTCAGCCGCTTCGCGAACGCGTTGCATTGCCATCTTGTCTTTTGTTAAATCAATACCATTCTTTGCGGCAAATGTTTTTACAAGATAATCAACTAAAGATTGATCCCAATCATCGCCACCAAGATTATTGTCGCCATTAGTTGCTTTAACTTCAACAACACCGTCGCCAATTTCTAGAAGTGAAACGTCGAATGTTCCACCACCAAGGTCGAATACTAAAATAGTTTTTTCAGCGTCGCCTTTATCCATGCCATAAGCAAGTGCTGCTGCTGTTGGCTCGTTGACAATTCGCAGAACATTTAAGCCAGCGATTTCGCCAGCTTCTTTTGTTGCTTGTCGTTGCGCGTCATTGAAGTATGCAGGAACGGTAATTACTGCATCCGTAACAGTGTCACCAAGAAAACTTTCAGCATCGCGTTTTAACTTCATCAAAATACGCGCACTTATTTCTTGAGGCGTGTATGACTTTCCATCAATTTCCATATTCCAACTTGTGCCCATGTGGCGCTTAACAGAGCGAATTGTCCGCTCAACGTTTGTAACTGATTGTCGCTTTGCAACTTCACCAACAAGAACTTCGCCATTCTTTGCGAAGGCAACGATCGATGGCGTTGTGCGAGCGCCTTCTGCGTTTGTAATTACAGTTGGCTCTCCGCCTTCTAATACAGATACACAGCTGTTTGTAGTTCCTAAGTCGATTCCGACTGATCTAGCCATTTTTATTGCTCCTTTTTGATTTCTCAGCCTGTTTTTTGACCGGCTATGGTCGAATTCTCGTCCTTGAGTCGCTCGATGTCAAAAGATTGAGCCGAGCGGACTCAAGTTGAGTTAGTCAGGTAACACCTGGGTTCGGCGGGATATTCCCGTGAGTTCGCGGGGTGAGTTCGCGAGGCGGGCTCTAGCCTTCTCGCATGAAGTACTTGGCGATCGCCCTATATCTCTTCACGCTCTTCGGCCTTGGGAGTTTTCTTCTAAAAGGGCGCGAGATGTACCGCCGGATTTCCGCGGGTCAGAGCGATCCAGCTCGATTCCTAAACAAGGGCGAGCGCGCAACTGCGATGGCTAAAGAAATTTTGCTTCACACCAGAATGCTGCGATTTACTGGATCTGCAATTGCACACTGGTTTGTAATGATTGGTTTTGTTGCACTACTTGGAACGCTGATAACCGCATACGGACAATTGTTAGATGCCTCATTTGTGCTACCAATAATTGGAAACTGGGCGCCTTATCGTTATTTTGTTTTAGCTATTACTTGGGCTACTGGAATTTCAATCGTTGCACTTATTGGAATCAGACAAGTTACTAGATTTTTTCATAAGAGTCGCACTTCAAGATTTCTAGGATCCCGATCTTTAAAGGCTTACTATGTCGAAGCAACTATTTTAGCTGTTGTAATTTGTGTAATTACTTTAGATTATTTAGAACATCAATATTATGTAGATGCAACCGCCGTTCAAATAGTTGCTGGAATTAAAATTTTCGTTTCAGTTATGTGGTTTGTTGTAATTGCAAATGATTTAACTATGGGAGTTGCTTGGCATCGATTCTTGGCACCATTCAATATTTTCTTTAAACGCAATCTAGATTCAAGACCGGCGCTTGGTGAATTGCCGGAGATGATTTCACATGGCAAGCCAATTAACTTTGAAGATCCGAAAGATGATGATGTTTTTGGAATCGGTAAGAGCGCCGATATTTCTTGGAAAGGCCTGCTTGATATGGCGAGTTGTACCGAGTGCGGCCGTTGCCAATCACAATGTCCAGCTTGGCATACTGATAAACCGCTTTCACCGAAGTTATTAATAATGGCGATGCGAGATCATGCACTCACGAAAGTCCCAAGTGATGAAAATATTGTTGGAAATATTATTTCTCCTGAAGTACTTTGGTCATGTACAACATGCGGTGCTTGTGTAGAAGAGTGCCCCGTTGATATCGAGCACATTGATCACATCGTAAATATGCGACGATTCCAAGTTCTAGTTGAATCAGAATTTCCATCAGAACTTGGTGGCACTTTTAGAAACCTAGAGAAAACTGGCAACCCTTGGGGTGCAAACCGCGCTGATCGCAACGGTTGGATTGCTGAATGCGATTTTCCGGTAACACTTATCGAGAATGAGATTCCTGAAGATATCGAATACTTATTCTGGGTTGGTTGCGCTGGCGCATATGAAGAGCGCGCAAAGAAAACTACAAAAGCAGTTGCCGAACTTCTATATATGTCTGAAACAACTTTTGGCGTTTTAGGGCAACGCGAAACCTGCAGCGGCGATCCTGCCCGCAGATCTGGAAATGAATTCCTATATCAAATACTCTCTCGAGAAAACATAGAGACCTTGCAGCAAACTTTCGGTACACGTGGTGTGAAGAAAGTCGTAGTTACCTGCCCACATTGCTTCACAACTATTGGGAGAGACTACAAACAACAAGGATTTGAATTGCAGATGGTTCATCACACACAACTGCTTAATCAATTGATTAAAGAAGGAAAACTAAAAACTTCGCCACACAAGAGCGATGCAACACTTACTTATCACGATCCTTGCTATTTGGGCCGACACAATCAGATTTATCAACCACCTCGCGAACTCTTGGAATCAACTGGAGTTGCAGTTACTGAAATGCCAAGAAATCAAGCGCGCTCTTTCTGTTGTGGCGCTGGTGGTGGCCGTATGTGGATGGAAGAAACGATTGGTACTCGAATTAACTTGAACCGAGTAGATGAAGCGATTGCAACCGAAGTTAAAGAGGTTGCGGTTGCATGTCCATTCTGCAGAATTATGGTTAGCGATGGAATGACTGCTCGCGAATCAGATATTGGAGTATTAGATGTTGCTCAAGTTCTTTTGCGAAATATCAAAGGGTAGGTAATAACTACACCGGCAACCAAACCGCCAAGATGTGCGCGCCAATCAATTCCGGAAATTGTAAATGTCATTAACAAGTTAACAATTATTACGCCGACTATGTTCTGATAATTTGCGCCGGCCTTTTTTCCAATTACGAATAGCGCGCCAAAGACGCCATAAACCGCGCCTGATGCGCCGACTGCATAAACATTTTGTGGGCCAAAATAAAACGAAGCTGCTGATGCTCCTAATAATGAGCCTATAAAAATAATTCCGAAACGAAATTTCCCAACAAATGCTTCTACTGGGGTACCGATTGAGTACAAGGCCAACATGTTAAATATTAAGTGCAACCAGCCTGCATGTGTGAGGGCAACAGTTAGAAGGCGATACCACTGACCAGTTGCTACTCCCGGGAAATAACCGTTTGCATAGTTTCCGCCATGAAATAGCGCCAATTGCGATTGTAAATCTGGAAAAACAAATTGCGTTAAAAGAAAGGTACCTGAAATTAAAACAATCAGGCTCGTGGTGAGCGATTGCTTATCCTTCATTGGATTATTCTGAAATTGTTACAGTGTTTATTTTTACAGCTTGAACTGGGCGATCTTGGCCACCAGTCTTAACTGCGCCGATGGCATCAACTATCTTCTTTGATACTTCATCGGTTACTTCACCAAAAATTGTGTGCTTGCGATTCAACCAGGCGGTTTCGGCAACCGTAATAAAGAATTGTGAACCATTTGTTCCTGGTCCGGCGTTTGCCATTGCAAGAATATAAGGACGATCGAATGCTAATTCTCCGTGAAATTCATCTGCGAATTGGTATCCAGGTCCGCCAGTTCCGTTACCAAGTGGATCGCCACCTTGAATCATAAAGTTTGCAATTACGCGGTGAAACACAGTTCCGTCATAAAGATTCTTTGAAGTTTTTTCGCCAGTGATTGGATCAACCCATTCACGCTTTCCGGTAGCAAGTTCCACAAAGTTGGCAACAGTCTTTGGTGCGTGGTTTGGAAATAAATCAATCTTTATGTCGCCCATGCTTGTGTGAAGAATTGCTGTTGACATGTTTGCCCTTTCGGTGGCTTCTTAGAATTATTTGTGGAGATTTGTGGAGACTTATTTGTGGAGACCAGGGGAATCGAACCCCTAACCCCCGCCTTGCAAAGGCGGTGCTCTACCAATTGAGCTAGGTCCCCGCGGTTAACGGGTAAGTGGCGCAACCTTATCTAAAGTTTGCTCACTTATTAAATCTATAAAACAAGTTAAATAACACGATTGGTGGGCCTTAGTGGACTTGAACCACTGACCTCTTCCTTATCAGGGAAGCGCTCTAACCAAGCTGAGCTAAAGGCCCAAACGCGATAATTTAACTGCTGAAGGTTACCCGACTTTAAGGCGTCAGCCAAAAGCGAGGAATTTTTACTCTTTAACCTGCGTAATTGATACCACTGATATTCCTTCGTCGAGATTTACCAATCTGACTCCGAGGGTGTCACGGCTAGTTTCACGTATTTCAGAACACGCAGTTCTAATTACAACTCCACCTGATGTAATCGCAAGAATCTCATCGCTTGCTTCGACAATCATTGCGCCAACTAAAACGCCACGAGAATCTTCATCGATCTTCGCTGCTTTAACTCCGAGGCCACCACGTCCTTGTGGTCGATATTCATCTAGTGGTGTTCGTTTTGCATAGCCACCATCTGTTGCAGTTAAAACAAACTTTGGGGACGAGATATCAGTGATTGCTGCCATTGTTAAAAGTTGATCCTTGCCGCGGAACTTCATTCCGATAACTCCACTGGTAGAACGCCCCATTGAACGAATAGATTCTTCATTTGCACCAAAGCGAAGTGACATTCCATTCTTTGATACAAGAAGAATTTCATCTTTCTCGCTGACTAACGCCGCTGAAACTAATTCATCATTCTCTTTGAGATTTATCGCAATCAACCCACCAGAACGAGGTGAGTCGTACTCAACCAATGGCGATTTCTTAACAATGCCACCTCGAGTTGCGATAGCCAAGAATGGATGAGAGTTGTAATCAGAAATTGCAATTACTTGAGCGATGGTTTCATCTGGTTTAAATGCCAAGAGATTTGCTACGTGTTGCCCTCTTGCATCTCGGCCAGCATCAGGAAGTTCGTGAACCTTTGCGCGATAAATACGGCCTTTGTTTGTAAAGAATAAAAGCCAATCGTGAGTTGAAGCAACAAAGAAGTGCTCGACAAGATCATCTTGCTTTAACGCAGCGCCTTTAACGCCTTTACCACCGCGACGTTGTGATCGATATAAATCAGCCTTGGTGCGCTTGGAGTATCCAGTTTTTGTAATGGTTACAACAACACTTTGATCTGGGATTAAATCTTCAACTGATAAATCAGTATCTCCGGCGATGATTTGGGTGCGACGTTCGTTGCCATATTTCGCTGTTAATTCTTGTAGTTCGGTTTTAATTATTTCGCGCTGCTTCACTTCGGAGGCAAGAATGCTATTTAATTCAATGATTTCAGCCATTAAGCCTTCGTACTCATCGTTGATCTTCTGTCGTTCAAGTGCCGCAATTCGTCGTAATTGCATATCCAAAATTGCATTTGCTTGGATCTCATCTACTTCAAGAAGTTTCATCAATCCGGTGCGGCTTCTTCTGGGGTTGCGTGATGCGCGGATTAATGCGATAACTGCGTCTAGCGCGTCTAGCGCTTTTAGGTAGCCACGAAGTATGTGTGCACGTTTTTCGCGTTCATGCAATCTGTATTTGGTTCTACGAACAATAACTTCTACTTGGTGTTCGATGTAATAACGGATGAATTCATCAATACGAAGTGTTCGAGGAACTCCATCTACTAACGCAAGCATGTTTGCACCGAATGAATCTTGTAATTGAGTGTGCTTGTAAAGGTTATTTAAAATTACTTTAGGAATTGCATCATTTCTTAGAACAATTACTAGCCTCTGGCCTAACCGCTCGTTACCTTCGTCGCGAACATCTGCAATGCCCTTAATACGGCCATCTTTAACGAGTTCAGCAATTTTGAGAGCTAAGTTATCTGGGTTCACTTGGTATGGCAGTTCAGTTACTACTAAACAGGTGCGTTTATTAATTTCTTCCACTTCAACAACAGCGCGCATGATTATTGATCCACGGCCGGTTCGGTAGGCATCTTCAATTCCTTGGCGTCCAACAATTAGCGCCTTGGTTGGGAAATCTGGCCCTTTAACAATTGTTAGAAGTTTCTCTAATAAATCCTTAGGGTCGGCATCTGGATTTTCAAGAGACCAAACAACACCTTCTACAACTTCATTTAAATTATGTGGTGGAATATTTGTTGCCATACCAACAGCAATACCAGCACTGCCGTTAACAAGAAGATTTGGGAAACGACTTGGGAGAACAGTTGGTTCTTGAGATCTGCCGTCGTAGTTTGGAATGAAGTTAACTGTGTCTTCATCAATATCTCGCATCATTTCCATAGCGAGAGGTGCAAGTCGGGCTTCGGTATAACGCATTGCTGCGGCCGGATCATTTCCTGGTGAACCGAAGTTTCCGTTTCCATCAATTAGTGGATAACGAAGTGACCAAAATTGTGCGAGACGAACTACTGCGTCATAAATAGCAGTGTCACCGTGTGGATGATAATTACCCATAACATCACCGACGATGCGAGAAGATTTGTAATAACCCTTATCTGGGCGATACCCCGCGTCGTACATTGCATATAAAACTCTGCGGTGAACTGGTTTTAAACCATCGCGAATATCAGGAAGTGCGCGACCAACAATTACAGACATTGCATAATCTAGATAAGAGCGCGCCATCTCGACTTGCAGATCAACAGATTCAATTCGATCGTGTGCCGCGGTTTTATCCGGATTCATATTCTCAGCCATTTGTAATCACCTAGATATCCAAGAATCGAACATCTTTAGCATTACGTTGAATAAAGTTTCGGCGCAGTTCAACATTTTCGCCCATAAGAACTGAGAACAAATCGTCGGCGGCTGCGGCATCTTCAAGAGTTACTTGAATCAAAACGCGGTGCGCTGGATCCATTGTTGTATCCCAAAGCTCTTTGGCTGGCATTTCGCCTAGTCCTTTAAATCGCTGAATTCCATCCTCTTTTGGTAACCGCTTTCCGGCATCGATCCCGATTTGAATAAAACCATCGCGTTCACGATCAGAGAATGCATATTGAACTGGCTCCTTGCCGCCCCATTTAAGTTTATAAAGTGGTGGTTGGGCAAGATAAACAAAACCGTGTTCGATAAGGGGACGCATAAATCTAAATAACAAAGTTAGTAAAAGTGTGCGGATGTGTTGGCCGTCGACGTCCGCATCAGCCATCAAAATTATTTTGTGATAGCGAAGTTTTGCAACATCGAAATCATCATGAATACCAGTGCCCAGCGCTGTGATTAGCGATTGAACTTCATTGTTCTGTAACACCCGATCGATGCGAGCTTTTTCAACATTCAAAATCTTTCCGCGAATTGGAAGTACTGCTTGATATCTTGAATCGCGTCCACCTTTTGTTGAACCACCAGCGGAGTCACCTTCGACAATATAAAGTTCACATTTTTCTGGTTCGGTCCATTGGCAATCTGCCAACTTTCCTGGCATGCCTCGGCCTTCCAATAAACCTTTTCGGTTACGCGATAAATCGCGAGCTTTTCGTGCAGCAACTCGCGCTGCAGCAGCATCAATGCTTTTGCGAACAATGTCTTTACCTTCGCCGGGGTTTTGTTCAAACCAACTTGTTAAATGGTCGTTCATGCTCTTTTGTGTGAATGATTTTGCTTCAGTGTTACCAAGTTTAGTTTTTGTCTGACCCTCAAATTGTGGCTCTGCTAATTTGATTGAAACAATCGCAGTTAGTCCCTCGCGAATATCTTCGCCAGTTAAGCGATCTTCTTTCTTGCGAATGAATCCCCACTCTTCACCAAATTTATTAACTACAGACGTTAGTGCAGTACGGAAGCCTTCTTCGTGTGCGCCACCTTCGTGGGTATGAATAGTGTTTGCAAAGGTATAAACGGATTCCGTGAAACCAGCATTCCATTGCATAGCAATTTCTAAACTCATTTTATGTTTGGTTTCATCAGTCACAAAAGAGATGATGGATTTGTGAGTCTCACCTTTTGTTTGGTTTAGATGCTTCACAAAATCAATGATTCCGCCTTCGTAGTGGTAGCGAACGTGAAGTGGTTCGCCTTTCTCATCCACGTGCCCTGGGCGCAAATCTGTCAAAGTTAAAATTAAACCTTTATTCAAAAAAGCCATTTCGCGAAAACGTGTTGACAAAACTTCGAAGGAAAAATCGGTTGTTTCAAAGATTTCTTTTGATGGCCAGAAAGTTACGGAGGTCCCGTGATCATCTGTTGCGGCGCCTTTTCGAACCGGTGCTTGCGGAACACCTAATTTGTATTCTTGATACCAATGAAAACCATCGCGCTTAACTTCAACTGCGAGATCTGTACTCAATGCGTTAACTACAGAGATGCCAACACCGTGTAATCCACCGGAAACCGAATAACCACCATCGCCAAATTTTCCGCCGGCGTGTAAAACTGTTAGAACTACTTCTAGGGCTGGTTTCTTTTCAACTGGGTGAATATCTACTGGAATTCCGCGGCCGTTATCGACGCACTGCAGCGATCCATCTGGCATTAAAGTGATATTGATGTCGGTGCAATAACCAGCTAACGCTTCATCCACTGAGTTGTCGACAACTTCGTAAACCAAATGGTGAAGACCTCGTTCGCCAGTTGATCCGATATACATTCCGGGGCGTTTGCGAACTGCGTCCAAACCTTCAAGTACGGTGATATTCGAAGCGTTATAGGTTTTTTCGCTCAAGTAGCACCTCCAATCAAAACTGAAAATTCCTGCGGGGGAACCTGCTTAAAACCTTTAAGGGCGAACCTCGGCGGTTTTTGTTAATTCAATGCTGTAATCCTAGTCCGTAAAGGCGCGGCGAACTACCGCAAAAGCGGCTTGTGCGGTGGATTAGAAGGGTTAAATCGTGGAAGTTGTAGGTGGTTACTGCGCGGGTCTACTTTTACGCTCAACCGTAGGTATCTCTAGGCCCTCTGGCGCCGCGAATTGTCCGCAGCCCTTTCTTCCAATTTGGGGCGTGTGGTCC
>Ga0209296_1002035_pt1 | contig 14792 bp, 14 predicted proteins | sample S_130206_EF_Meta_FD_187319 | JGI IMG/M metagenome (GOLD analysis project Ga0209296, IMG submission 187319) | Freshwater microbial communities from Lake Simoncouche, Canada to study carbon cycling - S_130206_EF_MetaG (SPAdes) (version 2) | ecosystem: Environmental > Aquatic > Freshwater > Lake ...
CGAGGTCTCCTTCTCCACTTATCACCGCATCTCTGGCAGCACGGATTTCGATAGCGGCACCAGCACCAGTAGGGCCAGTAGCTCCAGCAGCTCCAGTAGCCCCTGTTGGTCCTGCACCAGTAGCGCCTGTCGGTCCAGCACCTGTAGGGCCAGTAGCACCATCAGCACCAGTAGGACCAGTGGCTCCAGCACCAGTAGCGCCTGTCGGTCCAGCACCTGTAGGGCCAGTAGCACCAGCTCCAGTAGGGCCAGTAGCACCATCAGGTCCAGTAGCACCAGTAGCACCAGTAGCACCAGCACCAGTAGGACCAGTGGCTCCAGCACCTGTAGGACCAGTAGGACCGCCAGCTGGACCGGTAGCACCACCAGCACCTGTAGGACCAGTAGGGCCGCCAGCTGGACCAGTAGCACCTGTAGGCCCACCAGGAGTCACCCACAGAAGACGGCCGCTCGCGTCTGACACCATCAGCACCTTCCCAACGGTTCCCACAACGCCCGTGGTATCACGAATGGCAAAAGGCTTGATAGTCCCCATCACCAGATTGCCCGACCCGTCATTGGATATCTGAGAAATAACCTCTGTGCCCTGCACCACATCGCCTGCCACATTCACAGCCCCCACCGTCAGATCTGTCCACCGGCTCTCCGTATTTGTGAGACCCAGCTTCTTAGCAGGCCCTCCAATCCCAGGCACGGACACAGACTGAATAGATAAGTTCTCGCGGAGGTCCCCGGCTGGGTCAGTAGCAAAGCTAAGAGTGCCAGAGATGCTGGAGTTCTGCCACCCCATCAGCATATTCTGACTGGGGGGTATAGTGATACTCTCGCCCTTTGAGACAAAGTAAGGAGTATCGGGTGACGCATACGAGAAAAGCGGCAGATAGGAGGACATCTGCTATGGTCAAACATAATTATGTTTCACTATAGTATATGCATCTCACAGGTCACAAGTTTCACGAGTTTGCAAAGAGCACTGAGTATGAGATACACTCCTATAACTTTAAGAAGACCCCGATGCCGCGCCTCGTGGCACCACACCCTGGTAATATGCCGGGCACAACCATCCCCCTCGCAATTGCCAACAGAGCTTGTGATTCTCGCAATAACTTTGTGAGCCCTAACTCTCCTGATGTGATAAGGATGAGCAGGGGCCTTAAGATTGTGGGGGTGGCGTAGTGGGGCCGATATCGATAACCGTGTCACCGAGGTCCTTGCCCATACACTGGCTATGACACTTGGTGTGATTTATCATCGTAATAATATTTTGGATACCGTGAATGCACAGCGATATGATACCAGCTACTGCTCCTATTTGGATTGGCAGCTGCTCCATCTGCTCATTGGTATAGGAGTTTCCTGACGGCGGAGAAACTGAAGGGTTTGCCCACGCCCTCCACGGACTTGATATCTGGGATGTGCTTGGCGACGTTCTTGACCGTCTTCCCGTCAGCGATGCCATTGGGATGCTCCTCCTTCTGCATTCCGGCCGCAGTAGTAACAGTTTTCTTATTGACCTTCAGGGCCTTCTTGATGGACTCCTCCTGACCCGGGAACATTGCGGAAATGACCTGGTTGCCGGTCTCCTCATTTGTGATCATCTCGGTCGCATTCACTTTCTTCGGCTTACCTGTGGTGCTCAAGCCATTGCGCTCCTTGGGCACTGGCTTCTTCTCGGCGCTCTGCACAATGCCCTTCTTCTCGGCGGTCTTCTCGGCATCGCCTGGGAGCCCTGGCACGTCGATGGGCTTGGTAGTAACAGGGGTTGGGTCCACGGGCTTCTTGGACACGCCTTCCTTAGTCGCCTCGTCAATGCCGCGCACGGTATCATTCGCAGATGGGGCTGCCATGGGGTTCTCAATCGCCCCATCGGACTTCTTGCCCCTCTTCTTGCGAGGGTGAGGGTCAGGGAGTCCCTTCTCCTTCGCCTCCTTGCGCGCCGCCGCCACCTTGGCCCTTCCCGCCTTGAGCCGTTCCATCAATGCTGCCTTCTTCTCCGGAGTCATAGGTGCCATCTGTTATAATTAGAACTATGATTTCATTTTACGAATGTGGGCGTTGAATTTTTCACGATTACTGACATTCTGTAGCCATTCGAGTTTTGATACGGCGCGTGTAGCAACAGGTGCGGCTACAGGCGCGTTCAGCGGCTGGCGGCATTCTCCTGGCTGCGCATATCGAATGGTGGTATCACGCACTACTGGCTTCGGCTCCATACCGCACATTTTCAGTACTGCATCGTATTCCTCTGTACCAGGCTGTATACGATCAATACCCTTCGACTTGTAGTATTCTATAACCTCTCTGAAGGTCATCGACATTATAGAGTATATTGAGGGCTGCTATTTTCTGTCGGGCGCGTTGATCTGTAGAGCGGCCAGCTGCTTCTTGGCCGTGGCGAGCGGCAGTGGGTGGAGCGAGTACTTACGCTTCGTATCCTTGTTCTGGACAAAGTAGCCTCCGTGGCCGGCGACGATGTGGTAGGGCATCTACACCTTGATAATATAATTCACGGACACCGTTGGCAGAGGCTGGACACCGAGAGCTATGACGTTTTGAGGCCCTATCAGTCCAGGAGGGAACTGTAGGGAAGTAGTGTCAAACCCTGGTCCGCCTACTGAGGGGCTTGTCTGGGCTGTGTTCGCATTCGTGAAATTCACATTAGGGTCTCCGCAAGCTTGGTTAGCTCCATCCGTATTGTATGTCGCAGCCCCTCCCTTTTGGATATTGTAGTTATGAGCGTGTGGTGGTATCTGATTAGGAGCAAGAGAGGGCGCATAGTAGGCAGGTGCCGTGAAACCTGGCTGGTAGGGTAGAGTAGTGTTAGGAGTTGGGAGCGCTGGCTTTGGAAATGAGATACTACCAGTGTATGGCCCAGCACCTGCACCGAGTGTCGCATTGATTTGACAGAAATACACGTTCCTTCCGTAATCCGCATAGAGCATCTGCACAACCGTAAATGGCCCAACGCCTCCACCTGTAGTAAAGACGCATCCAGGGACTATGATATTCAGAGGGGTTGTAGTGACCGCCGTTGAACCCAGCTGGATAATGACGTAAGCACTACTGCTTCCATTATTGGGGAGTGTCATTACAGCAACCGCAGGAGCGTTTGTTCCTGTAATACAGCCCACTGGTATTCTCGTCTGTAAGTCTGGAACCTGGAAGTTGCCCCCTGACCCTCCATAGAGATATCCAATCGCGACAAATAGTAATGGATACGTAGCAGAGGAATAGGTAGATCCGTCGCATAGTAGCCAACCAGCAGGAGCCGTTAGACCTCCAAACATAATGATAGCACCAGGTGGGTTCTCTGCCCCTGAAGGTAAAACTGGAACACCTCGGATGTTGATAGAGCTGACCTGTAAATCGGATCCAAATGCTCTGGGAGGAAGGGGTGGTGCTGGGGTTGTATTAGCGGAAGGCATCTGCACCGTTAGCGCACCAGAACTCAAAAAATACTCCTGTTGTGCGGCACCAAATAGCACAGCAGACCCCGTTATCTGGGCTGATGTAGCAGGTGGGAAGTTTGCGAAGTTTGCGGGGATAAATGCAATAGTGTATTGTGCTGGTAATGGCGGTGCTCCTGCTCCAAGAGTAAAGAGCGAAAAGAAGAAGCCTCCTTGAACGGCAACAGAAAATACGATATACTGTAGAAAGTAAGCAGGGTTTGCGGCTGCGAATGTCTGTATCGCCCCATTCACCATCGTAGTAAAGGTAGCATTGTTGTATGTGCCTATTGTTAATGGAATAGCTACAAACCGTTGAACGCCTGATATAAAACTAATAAAACACAAGACGTTATTGCTGGAAGTCACAACCCAGCTACTGTCTCCAGTATTTGGGTAGGAGGATTGATTGAGAAACTGGATAGTGCTCCAGCCAGTCCCGTTGATAGATGAGACGCCGAAAGCCGATGTGAATAGATTCTGGAAGGTAGAGGTGCCAAAGTTAGAAATGGCCGTCCCATTAATAGATGAGACAGTGAAGGACGATGTGTTGAGATTCTGGAAGGTTGAGATAGTCTGGCTCGCTGGTGGTGGGTACACGGCTCCATTGATGCTGCTCAAGGAGATACTGGATATGTTCATCTGGGACGCTCTCACTGTGAGTTGGCCTGGCGCACCGCTCGTCGTTGCTATAATCTGTGGCCCATTCGTGTTGTCCGCTACTAAGGCACACTGATTGGTGAGATTAGGAGAAAAGCATTGGAATATACTCCCACTGGTACCACCAAGGCTCGTAGCAGGATTTAAGAGGTAAGCAGGTTGCGATCCGTGAGATGCGATGTTATAGATTCCGAAGAGACTATCGATCTGAATCGCCCCTGCGTTGGAGTTTGCGTTGGTTGGAAAGGCGATCGAAGACACCTGGAGATTAGCACCGAAAGAGATAGGCCCTACAGGGTTGGGAGTATATGTAGGTGTCTGTGGGAGATTGATGGTATTTGGTCCTTGAACGGTCTGTAGTAATATATTGAAACCACCAGCACCAAAGATAGCACTGGAAGCGGCGAGAACAGGTGTGGTAATAGGAGGTGTGAAAGAGGCAAATGGGAAGTTGGCAGGAGGTGTAGAGCTCCAAATCAGCAGATAGGTTTGTTGGTAAGGTAGGGTAGGAAAAATCGGATTGAGACTTACCCCTATATTTCCGAGGCCGTTCGTACCAAATCGCAGCTGCCCCCCTGCCACGCCTTGAGAGACACTGGCCGCATCTACCATATCCGCGAACTCTGATAGGCTGTAGATGCCAGGGTCCAGGATGATCACTTGAAACTCATAGGTGGGCACAGGGGACAGAATCGTAGCACCGACATACAGATACTGGTTGCTAGCATCCACAACTATAACATTACCAGGCGTTGTAATAGACTGCTGGTTGGCATATTGTATCTGATCCCACGGGATAGAGTTGATAGTTGATACTACCAGGTCAGGAATGACGTTGCTCCCCCCACCGCCTCCCCCTGTAGGCAGAGGCACCCACTGCCCAAACGACTGGAGGCTGCTGGTCACAATAGTAGAGTTCGCCAGATTGAGAGGATCCGACAGAGAGCGTATACAGGTGGTGCCAGGTGCCACAATCGTGGAAATGAAAACTTCCTGTCCAGGTATGTTGGGCGCGGCCGACTGAACCAGACGCAGCACATTACTCGTCTGTGATCCCAGAGTACTGACCTGTAGCTGGGTCGTCCCATTGACCAGCTCAAAGGCATTCGGATTGATATTGGTATTGTTGCCATTCACGATTGTCCTCGGCATCGTCAGACCCGCTATACCCGTCGCAAGAGCTGTCACCCCCAGAGCAGTATTAAACACCCCGCTGCCCAGACCACCGGCCACACCCCCCAGAAAGCCACCCATGCCCAGATCTATGTTTGGACTGATGCCCCCCACAGAGGGATTGAATTGGATGGTGGAGAGGGAAGCCTTGGCCAAATCCGCGATCTCCGCAGTGATACTAGGTACAGTGATAGCAGAGCTGGTAAATTCAGCCCCGTTGATGCTGGATACCAATAGACTGGATATATTGGCCGTCTGTGTCACAAAGAGCGTAGAGAAGACGTTGCCGCCACTGGGCCCCCCGCCGCCACCCACAGGCTGTCCGTTGATGCTCGACACCCCGATAAGATTGAGCGAGTTGAGTGTGGAGATGTTGACCTGGGGGGACTCGATGTTGAGGCGACCAGATAATCCCTGCTCTATAAACCTAGCGACTGGTTGATTTCCGAGCACACCGTTGCCATAGAGATACAGGCCATTCGCTGCCACATCATCATAGGCCGTTCTCAATGAGTTCATGACCGTGACTTGATTGGATCCAGTGCCGACTCCGGTCGCGTTCGAGTTCATCGCCAGGTAGGCCGGCTGCTGGGTCGCGATCCTATCAAAGATGATAGGCGCGGTCACATCTGGATTGACGGCATCAGCCGCCAGCACAATAGCACCGGCCTTATTCACAGCCATAGTGCTGACCTGGATATCCGCAGTAATCTCTGTCGTGTTGAAGTAGGGCACATAGTAAGGCTGCTGACTATTCGCAAACGCCGGCGGGAGTATAGACATCTACTATGCGCTTATAACTTAAGAGCCTATTAATTGCTCCGGCCTCAATTTGGTTCGCATTATCTTCCCGTTGATGTTATCAATCAGCAGCCAGCAGTAGTCTGCCGTCAACTCCTTATACAGCTGAATCTTTGCGGCCATCTTCATATCGGTAGGGAAGAAGGCCGTCAGAAACTCTTTGATGTTCCTCTCAATCTCCGAGGCCGAGTTCATCTTGCCCAGCATCACGTAGTTTATATTGCCCCGGGAGAGCTTATCCATCATCACGAGCCCCTGGCCAGAGACGATACAGCTCATTCGCGAGTTGCGGTAGAGACACATCAGGCGCTGTATCTCCTTGTCATGTCTCGTGTGTGTCACATCATCAATAATGAACAGAAACTTGTATTTGTTCTTGGTCTCATGATTGATGCGGTAGCAGTCTTTGAGCACCTCTGGATGATAGTGGTCCGATGTGTTGCAGTGCTTCTTCACATAGTTATATGCGTCAGACTGCAGAGAGTTAGACATCAGAGTGGAGATGTAGTCGCCTGAAAAGAATTTCTTGTAGAGGTAATTCATAATTGTAGACTTGCCCGATCTGGTGCTCCCACAGAGGATGAAGCTGCAACCGAATTTATCATCTGGAATCTCCAAGGCGCCCAAATTGAGGACCGGGATAGAGAAACCCGAAACGCTGGATGCGACGGCGTGTGCCAAGTAGGTATCAGGGTTCTCTGCCATTCTAATAAACGGTATATTTTATAGATACACAGATGCCTGAACTACCAGCCTTCCTCAAAGAATTTATGGATATGCGAAAGCAAGTTAATAAAAAGGAGCCCACTCCGGCTGAAAAGAAGAAGGTGCTGAAGGGGCAAGTGAAACCGATAGATACAGGGCTGGATGGCACCAGTCTCGCATCTATCATTGAGAAAAAGCCTTCAAAGAAGGTCGTTGCGGAGTATCTACAGAAGCGTTGTGATGAGTTGAGCAAGGAGAAGATGAAATGATCTAACGGCCCACCTTACCCTGCGCGAAGTTCCCGGAGCCAAACGAGGCCATGTCATCTCTGGTGGCAGATGGCTTCACGCGCATCGTCTCGGGGTCCAGACTTCTATCGCTGTATTTGGGGATGCCACGAACGATGCCGTCAATAACGACCGGGAGGATACGCTTGGGCACGCCGGCGACAATTCCCTCCATCAGATGTCCCTTCGTTTTCGTGTGCTGCTCTCCGGTCGCTTTGGTCGCATAATCCCTACCGCTGGCGTGCATATGAACAGATGAACCTTCCTGGACCATTTCGGCTTTCGTCTTGCGTGCCATTATATTGAGAGTCCACATTTTAAATTAAAATATGGGCTGTGAGTATAACCCCCAAATGCAGTCAGAACTCACAGAGTCGGTGCAGCAGTCTATTCGTCCCGGCGAGATGTGTGACACATATTATGCGGGAGAGTCCAATACATCTAAACAGGCCTTTCCAGCGATTGTCAACACGCGTTTTACACAACAGCTGACGACATTAGGTGCAGGATCCAGCCAGGTAATCATATCGCCAAATCAGGGAATCTCCGATATCATACTGCAGCTGACCTTCCCTACCGCCACCTCCGCGGATGCAAATCTGGCACTGCCACTCGGCTGGGGCTACAACATGGTGAATAGGATCTCCGTGCGCTATGGCTTGACTGTTGAGGTTTAATCTCAACGACTGGGTCTTGTCCTACTCAATAAAGTAGGGCTCATTTCCGATATGCGGGAAGTTCCTAAAGTCTGATATACCACCCTCCGGACGAAAGCCCGATAGGGGAACAGGGGTAATGTCCCTTCCCAACGGTAACAACTATCAGAATGAACAATGGATAATCCGCAGACCTCACCTAATCCCGCTATGCAAGGGTATGGTGTCTGTCTCATCGACTACCAGGAAAGTGCGTGAGGGGATTAGCACCCCCCTATGATCGCAGAAGGTATAGTCAGGCGTGATATGAAAGTATCACGAGGGCCCGCAAGTGCCCAATTTTTTTTCACCGGCGCCCAGATGCTGCTGGCAAACCTGTCAGAGGCCGAGAATTCCATCAAGGCAAACAACATCCTCCAGCAGGGCGGACAGCACGCAGTCGGCTCCGCAGCTATGAACGGCTCGAAAGCCTACCTCTACCTCAAGCTGCCCCACAACAGCGTCAGGGCTGCCGGTAAGCCCTTCCCCTTCCCAAGTGACTTACTCGTACAACCCATCGTTTTGACTATCGAGCTGTTTGCACCCCAGTCCGTCATCTTCGTCGGCACTGGCGGCAATGCCACCAACTTCCCCGCCGCCCTCGCCGCGGCCCTGGTCCAGGTGAAGCAGGAGATGCTGACTGACTCTTCTGACCTGCTCGCTAGGCGTGTCGATATGAATACCCAAGCGTACACCCTGCCGCTTATGCATTTTGCACAGCAGGAAGTGCAGGTGCCACTGGCATCTGGCGGCGCAGCTCCCTACGCCCAGAGCGTGAATCTGACTGGTTTCCGCGCTGGAGAAGTGAAGTCCATCCTTCTCTGGCTGACTCCTGCTACCATCACTCCTGGCCAGGCCCTGGTGTGGCCTAACTTAAGGCAGGTAGTGCTGACCTACAACGGCGAGGTCTTCTCTCGCTTCGACGACGAGTCTAACCAGCTCTGGAATCTGGTCAGCGACGAGAAGGCCTCCGCTGTGACCAGCCAGGTGCTGACCGTGGCCCAGCCTCCTACCGCCGCAGCCTCTACGGCCTACTGGACCGAGCTCCCCTTCTCCCAGGTGAATGTGGCCTGGGACAGGGAGAGCAAACTTGTGCATGGAAAGCCTAAACATGGATGGGCTTGTGCTGCTACTGATGTAGAGGAGGACCCCTCTGCTCCCAGTGAATAAGGCAGTGCTTATTTCCGATATGCGGGAAGTTCCTAAAGTCTAATCTACCACCTCACCTCTGAAAAGGGGATGAGGGAACAGGGGTAATGTCCCTTCCCAATGGTAAAAACGATTAGAATGAAACAATGGATAATCCGCAGACGTTTCCTACAGCCGCTATGCAAGGCCACGGAATCTGTCTCAACGACTACCAGGAAAGTGCGTGAGAGGGTTAGCACCCCTCGATGATCGCAGAAGGTATAGTCTAGTCCCTAGCTGAAATATGGTGAAAACCAGGGTAGCGTTCAATGATCCTGAACGCAGTTGTGAATCTTACCTTCAACTGCCCCGATGCGGCAGCCTACACCCTCCACGCCGTCTACAACTACAATGCCTCTCTGCTGTGCTCTCGCGGGTCTGCGGAGTATATATTTTAGAAAGGTCCCCCCCTGACTGCTGGCTGAATGCGACGATAAAAAACACTATTACAAGTATTTCGTGATACTTATAATAGGGTTGCTCACAGCTGGGTTAATCATTATCTTCTTCTTGACAGAGAAGCGTCATCTGGAACTCTGTGGGGTTATCGTTCGTCCAATAGATTAAATCGCCGTATTGGTCATACAGCGAGAAATCCAGATTATACACCGTCTCGTCCTTATTCCACCGAATGATTTTGGGAGTATTCAAATCGGCGGTTAAAGTGAATGGTTCAGAGCCGATAGTGTATGCGCCACTTGTCGGCTGTGGGTATGTAGCACCCGATAGATATGTGCGGGATATCAGGGCCACGCGCCCAGTTGTCGTCGTATCGCTATCTTTCACCTTCTGGAACTTGGTCAGGTTGTTAGAGACGATATCGATATAGGGCGTGAACAGGAAGTTTGGAGATGCTGTCTGTATTATTGGTATAATAAAGGCCCTATCATCTCTACTGACTTCTATGGTTATACCGAAGAGCCGATATGTTTTCAAAATAATAATGAGCTGATCATCGTTAAGACCTCCACCACCTGCACCCATAGGCGCTTTCAAATAGTTGTAGCTAGGGAAAAAGAATCGGTAGTTAGAATTTGGATCTACTTGGAAGGTAAATGCGTTTCCATATCCTATATTACCAGGTTGTGTGGGCTGATTAGGGTCCAGTGGGTTATCGCCTGTGCCTGCATTTGAATATGTCACTGTCATACCTGAAAGATCGGGAATCAAAGACCTTATTTGCACCTGCATCATAGCAGCGAGCTCATCTGGACTATAGAAGCCATAGGGTATATTGATATATGCGATGTCAGGGTCTTGCGGCCCTGCTGTGCCCCATGCGATAGCGAATATATCATTCCCAAGTCGTTTTGCTTTCGTTGGATCGTTCGCTCCTACATTTCCAAATTGAATTCGATTGCTCGGAACAACAGTGGGTATGCGATACTCGAGCTGAACCTGGGAGATGGCAATACGTTTAATATAGCCATAGATGAATGCGCCACTGCTAGATAGTTGAAATTCATTTCCTGGTTGACCTATACCTTCATACAAGTTGAGAAGCCCAGTATCCTTACGTGCAGGGCTTCCAGCAATACCTGTTGTGTATCTGTCCAAACTTGACACTGCTAGTATCGCCGATGCGTTGTGATACATACTATACTAGACCGGGATTATGTTTCGCTCACTGTTAGTGTGCATTGGAACTCTGTGTTATAGACACTGCTCCAGAAGAGTGGGTTCCCATACATGTCGAACAGTTGAAAATCGATACCCGAAAGAGCCTCCTCTACCGACCACTTGTTATAGTTAGGGGTCGCCCAGGAGGTATTGATGATGGGCATATTGATGAAAGGGGGGTTCGTCCCTGTGTTAGCCACGACGCTGTTCGTAGCAGGGTCAGTGCAGGCGTTGTTCGCCGTCAGATATATGCGGCACACCACATCCTGCCTGGCCGCGTCGGTAGAGTTGGTATCTTTCACGCGCTTATACTTGGTCAGGGCGGATGAGCAGACATCCACGTAGTCCGTGTAGAGCATATTTGGGGTGCGGCCAAAGATGGTCCCAGAACCACCGACGCCGGTAGTGTAGGCCTCGGAACCGAACCCGAAGAGCTTGGCGGTCCTGTAGCTCAGAGTATTCAGAGTCTGGTCTGTCCCTATAGCGGTAGCGCCATAGGGTGTCACGCCGATAGTATCATTCGCCACGTTGGTAGCAAAGGTGAATATGCCGTTGGTGAATGTGACGGTGAAGGCAGTGGGGGTCAGACCAGGCCACGCCCTGATAGCCGTCTGCATATAGGCCGCCAGACTCGTAGGGCTATAGTTGCCCGTTGGAATCACGAACGCCCTAGTGAAGGTATTGGCACCCGCTGCCTGGTAGTATGTCAGGTAGATGGTTCCATTGCCAAACTGCCAATCGCTTCCAGAGATGATGGTGGGGCAGCGGAAGAAGAACTGCATCTGGGTCAGCGCCATCCGCTCGAAGTAGCCATAGATCAGGTTACGGGGCGTCTGGCCACTGACTACAAAGTTCGCTACCGTCAGCCCTGGGCCACTGGCGTTATAGTTCACCTGGGCCGTCCTGGTAGGCCCTATGAGCTTGGCGAGCTGCTGGGTCGCAACACCTGCTGGCATCACCGGAGAGTTAGTGTGAAATCTGTCCAGGGAGTCAATATGGAGCTCCGCGCGCGCAGGATCTCTCTGTGGCTTCCCTTCCTTCTCCTCTCCATGCTGGCTGTGCAGTTTGGTGAAACGGAAATCGTTATTGCCGACGTCCATTGCTATATTCAGGGACCCTATATTTTATGGACTTCTAAAACACTCCCATTACGTCCTGACCTCTACAAACTTCACACCGCCTCTCGCTTTCATTTTCCGTTTCAGAACTGCCTTATCATACTCATCTAACGCGTTCGGTTTCAACGGCTTCAGTATCGTCAAGGGGTTATTGGGACCGCCTGTGCGGGTCATATCTAGTGTCCTATATTCTGCTATCTGCTCTGCAGTTGGTGCTCTTAGGATATTATACAGCTGGTGATTCATTCGATTCACATGAGGTCTCGGGGTCGCATCCATTCTGATATAGCCTACACATTAAATCGCTTCCTATAGGTCGCCAGATTAGTCCGTAGACTGGGAGCGGCTCCCCACAGGAGATAGTAGGACAGAAAACCAGGACGCGTAGGGTCCCTCGTCTGTAGGTCCTTTTGGTGCCTCTCTCTGTAGCGCTCCCTCTGTTCCTTATCATGCGTCTTGGTGTAATCATCCATCCCTGCAGCACCGAAGGGCACCACTTTCTTCCTCCCCGTATCAGATAGGAACGTCGCATCGAATTTCTTACCTGGTATGTGACTCGGGTGCACACTGACAAGCTCTGGCATCTACCAGGGCCCGCGAATAGAAAACGGCTGGGGAGATCCATTCCCTCCAAATCCCCCCCTCCAAAATCCCCCCCTCCAAAACGGCTGTAGAGTCACTTTCAACTCTACATCCCAACTCTACATCTCTACATTGACGTATTTCCCGTCATGGCCTGTTTTTTATTTTATAGTTTATATCATAATGTAGAGTATGTAGAGTTGAGTAGAGGTCTGGGGGAGAGAAAGGAAAAAAAGGTGGGGGGAAAAACACCCCCCTCCAAAAGTTTCAAAGCTGTAGAGTTTCCAATGTAGAGTTAAGACTCTACATCTCTACATCTCTACATCCCCCCCCTCTATTCTGCCTGAAGGAAGGCGGCCTTGCAATACCTCTGTCCCTTCTCATCTCGCTTCTTGAACACGATATGGTCGCGAAGCAACGGCAGAAGCCTGATACCAAAGCTTTGGGTGTTCTGGGCGTGAGGGCGTTCCTCGGATACACAGAACTGACGGTAGGCGACGAAGAGCTCTGTAGCGGTGGCAGGCTGTCCATCCCACTGCAGGATGAACGCCTCCTCAGATGTCTGCTCAGCCTCCACGATGGCGGTCTGCATCTCACACTGCGGCAGGACTCTGGGATTGAATCCAGTAATATCGTAGGTGGAGAGGAAGTTGCCCACAGCCGCACCGGCCGCTGGAGTAAAGAGCTCCTTGCGCACCTTGGTCCACCAGTCCACGTCACCGACCTTGGATGGTGAGCAGCTAGCGATGACGAAGCGCCTCTCGCCGTTGGACATCTCTACAGGGCAGGCGCCGTTGGTAGTGAAGACGAAGCGATTGTAGTTGGGGAAGACAATAGCCTTCTGGCACTTGGGATTGAAGACCTCGGTCTGATTGGTGATGAGCGACTTCAGCTTATCGGCGTTGCGGAGGCAGATGCCCCTATTAGCCTCCTCCAGTTTACAGAGGAACTTGTTCTGGCGGCCAGTGTCGTGTCCGTTGAAGAACTGCTCGTTGCTGCCATAGTTGAATGAGTAATCCATACCGACCACAAACTCCATGAGGAAGTCAAAGAGAGTATCCTTGCCGCAGCCCTTGATACCCGTCACGATGAGAGCAACGCCAGGGAGGTCAAACGGCTTCTGTATCATATGGGCGAGCCAGGAGAGGATGTAGAGCTGCTGCTCTGTATTACCCATCAGCTTCACCAGCTCGAGGAAGATATCCAGGCCGTTACCGGCTGTGGCATCCTCCCAGACCAGCTTCGGGGTCATAACAAAGGTGGAGGGGTCGTCAGATGGCTGCATCTGGATGGTCTTCACAGTGCGCCTGTTCTTGTCCTTGCGCCAGATATCAAAGAAGGTCGTGTAGTCCTGGAACTTGGTAGAGTGCTCAAAGCGCCAGGGCCCAGAGTAGGCCTCCCTCGCGTGCTCGAGAGTCATTCGCTGCAGCTCCTTGCCGCGAACAGATACCATCTCATTGTTAGGCTCATAGTAGAAGTTTGTCTGCTCGAACCGCCCCTTCATCTCGTTGTAGGCCTCGCGACTCACGCCCTTCTCTAGCTCCTCGGTGGCGAGTGGCATATCAAACGAGAGGAACTCCTTCACAACGAGGGAAACCGCATATCCAGTATCAATCTGAATCTGCTTCTCCACCTCCTTCATATCCGCGATGATGTCAGACCCCTCCCTCTTCCTCACCATAACACCGTCATAGGCGAGGACATCCACGGACCATCCGCGACACTCCAGCGCACTCTTCATTGAGAGCATACACTTGCGCTCCTCGGTTTGGAGAACGAAGGAGAGAAAGGTTCCATAGATATTGTCCTGGGTCTTGCAGTATTTGTAGAGCTCTGCGTGCTCGGGTCTGGTGCACAGGAACTTGGAGAATGTGCGGACCTCATTGGAGAGCGTCCCGAGATACTCGTTAGTGTTGTGACCACCGTAGAGGATACGGATAATCTCTGTCTTCGCCTCTTCTCTGGAGCCGCCGACATTGCGTAGGAACTCATCGCGGTTCTGACAGAGGCGGGAAACCTCTGGGAGGTCCTTGCCGTGCATGTTGTGCGCGAACTGCTCCAATAGAACCGGATGGCAATTGACGATATCAATGTCATGGTAGTAGTCCTTGCACAGAGTGCCCCTGCACTCCTTCTCCAGAGTCTCCAGAGAGCCCTTGGATCCGTAGTAGCGACCGTAGCCGAGATTACCGGCGCGGGTCTTGGACAGTTTGTAGTTGACGGACTGCTGGCATTCCACAGAGCCCTTCTTCTTATTGTTCCAGAGCGACTGCAGGATGGCGGCCTGGCCCGGGTCGAGCTCTGCACGGCGATTCCACAGATAGCCAAGACCGGCGCGGGAAAACAGCTGGGTGGTGGTCAGGTCGGGGCAGGGGGCGGTGGTCATTCTACTAGGGGGTAGAGACATTTTTTTAGGCGCCCGGGCGAGGGGCCGGGGGGGACTCAATTTTGCCGGGGCCGGGGGACGGACCGGAGAGGCAAATGCCTGGACCCCGGGCGGGGGACAACGGACATTTA
>Ga0209296_1002036_pt1 | contig 14789 bp, 18 predicted proteins | sample S_130206_EF_Meta_FD_187319 | JGI IMG/M metagenome (GOLD analysis project Ga0209296, IMG submission 187319) | Freshwater microbial communities from Lake Simoncouche, Canada to study carbon cycling - S_130206_EF_MetaG (SPAdes) (version 2) | ecosystem: Environmental > Aquatic > Freshwater > Lake ...
CATTGCCCCCGAGGTTCTGCCGGGCTTTATGGGCAAACCGGAAATGAGTGAGGAAACCAGATATGACCCATGTTTTGAGACCATATATGCGGTGGGTTTATATGGGGTTTCGCCCCCACACGGCGAGTTATGAAGAATTACCCCCCCGAGGCTCGGACCAGACTTATGTTATAACCTTTATTATATGATGACCAAGGCTCGGGTCGGATTTTAAGAAGACCTTGGAGGGTCTCGTGCCCCAACGACGAATGTTTTTATCTCTCTAGAAATTAATTGTAGAGAGATTTTGTTTAATATTTGGTTATTGCTTTCGAAAGCATTTGACAAAATCTTTGCTTAACCTGCAAGTTAGGCAAAACATACCACCCGAGGCAGCCTAGCATAAAGATATATTTTTATTAGCCATAGCCCTTTATCGAATGTTTTAATCTCTCTAGAAATAATTTTAGAGATTTTATTATCCACTTTAATCCAACGGGGTTTCAAAGGGGCGTCCCCTTTTTTTACATAAAATTGAAAACTTTAATTATTCCCAACCAAGTATTATTACAAACTTTAACGAACACTTTTGATGACCGACGACGTCTGTACGGGTTTAATCATTGGCGGAGCTGTCTGTGGTTTATTTGTCTGTCTATTTTCAAAGGAAGTCGACTGCTGTGGAAACACGGAAACGCTCACCAAGTTTAATACTATAACACCGACCGAGCTTCCAATCAACACCCAACCGACATAAAATAAAATGGAAAACGCTGTCGTCGTCTACGGACCTGAAGAATGGTGGCAAGCCGCGGGGCTGGTGAAGTGTAGCAACTGCGGCTTTATTTGGGACGGCTACGCCCAGTGCAATTGCCATGGCGATATATGGGAACCTTCGGATGACGACCAAGCGGAAGATGACGACTACGATGATTACGGGCAAGATGACGACTATGATGATTACGGACAAGAGGACGACCAAGGTGACGATGGCTATGATTCCGCATAAAGGAGGGATTGTAAGCCCCAACGACGAAGGTAAGCTCCAACCACGAAGGTAAGCTCAGCAAAGACAATAACACCTTTTTTTTCAAAGTCGTCGTGGGGCTTACAAACCTTGTTCGTCATTGGTGGGCGGAACACACAGTATACTCTACCACCTCCCCGAGGTCTCCACCCTAGCTTGCCCCCAAGGCTGCGGACCTTTTTTACCCCGTGCACTATGCAGAATTTAAGGCTTTTTGGGCAAACCGGAAATGAGTAAGGAAACCAGATATGACCCAGGAAAAATACACTGCATTTAACCCATTTTGACCGCAGCCTTGGATATTATTCCTTCCCGAGCTGCCCTTCTCTCTTTCAACCAAACTTTTATCCTCTTTGGAATTTTATTTTAGAGAGATTTTTTATTAAAAATAAAAAAAGAGGTTACCCTTTTTATTTTTTTTCTAACTATATTTGTTTATTCGGATTATCGCACCAGACGACATGGGATCTATTCTAATCGTCCTCTTCATCTTCCGGAAACAGCTCGATCTTATCGCCTGTCCATTTTCCTATTGCCTCGCTCTCGCTGTCGTACACGATGTTGTTATCATCCCGCGAGTATTCCACCCCCTCGAACACAAAGTCTATCACATCCACGCTCCCTTCTTCATCCGACCCTTCTTCTTCCTTGGCTTCTTCTTCGGCTTCTTCTTCTTCTTCGGCTTCTTCTTCTTCTTCGGCTTCCAGCTCCGCTTCGGCAACTTCCACCGGCTTGAACTTAAAACCACCTACACTTTTCTCCGGCACCACTACTTTGGCGACTACAACCGGCGCTGCTACTACCGGCGCTACTACTACCGGCGCCGCTTCGGCAACCACCGGCTTTTTATTCGGTGCGGCTTTTTTCGTTGGGGCTGCGCCTTCTGCGTCCGCCTTCTTTTTTTCCGTCTTCTTTTTTGGGGCTTCCGCCGCTACAACAACCGGTGCTACTACTACCGGCGCTGCTTCCGTCACCACGACGGCTTCCGATTCCACCGGCTTTTTATTCGGTGCGGCTTTTTTCTTCGGGGCTTCGCCTTCTGCGTCCGCCTTCTTTTTTGTTGTCTTCTTTTTCGGGGCTTCAACTGCCGCCGAGGCTTCCACCACAACCGGTGCTACTAACACCGGAACAGCTTCCACAACCGGCACAGCTTCCGCTTCCACCGGCTTTTTATTCGGTGCGGCTTTTTTCTTGGGGGCTTCGCCTTCTGCGTCCGCCTTCTTTTTTGTTGTCTTCTTTTTCGGGGCTTCCACCGCCGAGGCTTCCACCACTACCGGTACAGCTTCCGCCACTACCACCGGTGCAGCTTCCGCCACCACCACCGGTGCGACTTCCACCTTCTTTTTTGTTATTTTTTTCTTCGGGGCTTCGGGCACAACTGCCGGCACCACCGCAGCCGACGCTTCCGACACACCCGCCGAGGCTTCCTCGCCTAGACCTGCCCCTGTGAACAGACGTGCTATCACATCCTCCACCAGCAAATCTTTATTCACCACCGCCTTTACCGCCTTCTCCGGACGACCCCGCACCACCACCTCCTTCTTCTTCACTTCCTCCGTCACGCGTATGCTCTCCAGATACGCCAACGCCTCTTCCTCCACAAATTTATACTTTTCGCTCAACTTCAACACCGCTCCCTTTACCGCGGCACTTGCATACGCCGCCAACGCCTTCGTCATCGCTTTGTTCGCTTGCTCCATTTTAATTTTAAATTCGATTTCGTTTCGTTATTTGTTCTTGGAATACTATCTACTTCTTTTTTTAAAAGCATTTCAATTTTTTGCAAATACTGGGGGTTTCGCCCCCCAACGACGACTTATCGTGGGTTCGTACCACAATGTCTCCGATTTTATTCTATGCTATATAATTACAATTCCACTTATAATGTGTCATTCCGACGATTACAAATATATGCCATGCCGCATGTGTCGTTCGTTGGATTTCCGTATAATTTTCTATTGTATAGTAAAGCAAACACCGTAAATAAATCAAGGAAATAATCAATACGAGTATGGTACCATATATAGAACAACATACACTTGTCAGTGCCGTATAATAGGTATACAATAGATTGAATGAATTCATTATCATATCTAGTGCACGAATAATAACTGGTCGAAACTCATCTGTATGATTATAAAAGGAATGTGAATGGTTTGCCACCGACAATCCAAGACATATTACTGAGAGATTTAAATGAAAGATATCCCCGTAAATAAAACACACATTGACCGGTATCAAGAACAAAAATGATGTTGCAATAGTAATTCTCATTTTATGCGATAATGATACAAATACTAGTTTATGTATGTATTTCAATTTTATTTATATTCAATATATATTATCATATGGCTTACACTTTCAGTTACCCTGATTTTACATATAATCTTGCCACAACCATAACGGTCGATATTTCTAATACTTTTATTCCAACGAGACCTTCGCCTATCTATTTCACAATTACACCGACATTACCAAATAATTTATCAATTAATAATAGCACCGGTAGTATTCAAGGCACGCCAGACTTTCTAAGTATTTCGCCTTTAATAACATATACAGTTGATGCTTCATTTAATTCAACGCATATTCAAACAACTCTCCAAATAAGTGTAAATTTTATACCAGGGTTTTCTTATCCGTTTACCCCCTACTTATTAGAGAAAGGTATAAATAAATCTATAATACCCGTATATTTCATTGGCAATTTAATTGGCATTTCATATTCACTTATAACCCTACCACTGTTATCCGATATTAGTTTAAATCTAAACACAACAAATGGTGTTATATCCGGAGCACCTAATATTATATCACCCTCAACCATCTATACAATTCGTGCAAATAACGGAGGTGTTATATATGATACATCTTTATTTATCGGCGTTGAAACATTACCAACCATAGCTTATCCGAGCTCACCATACATTTTAAACCAAGGAAAACTCATAACTATTGCGCCTTTTCCTGCTTATTACGGTGCAGATATAAGTTATAATATTGACGGGTGTGCTTTACCATCCGGACTCGCATTAAATACACAAACTGGAGAGATTAGTGGCATACCTTTATTACCAACAACCTTTCGCGAATATACGATAACTGTAACAAATGCGATTGGCGGCGCATCAACACAAATAATAATAAATGTGATTAAAGAAATTTTAGCACCACGTGTATTTGGTGAAAATTTTGATGTCATGATATCTTCACCTGAATATGCAATGCGTCGGAAAGCCGAAATATTACAATATAAACAAAATAGCTCAGGCTTAAGTGAAAAAACAAAATATTCATTAATGGTGCAAGGAAAAGGTCCTTATGCAAAACGAGCTTGGGGTAATCAGGGCGATAGAGGAACAAATCCAAATATTAGCGGATTGCCCCAAGAAGGAAATACAATTATATGTAATTCTAGTCCGGTTATGTGCAATCCGACAAGTTCAAGTGACGTTCCCGGTCCAATAACAACCCTCTGTTATGATCCATCGGTGCCTTTAGTTGGTTATGTGCAGCCCAATAGAACCAAAGTTAATATCGGATTTAGATGGCCGCAGCGAGGCTGGTCAATTGGCGATATGGGCTTTCCGGTTGGAAAAAGAGGCAATGATCAATAGCAATGATCAATAGCAATGATAAATATAGTTAAAAACATTTTGTGTGTATATACAAAATGTTTATGTTTACCTTAATTAAAAAATGTATTACACCTTTTCTGCTGTTATCTAGCCTGCCGCCGCCTATACCAGCAAACAATCTGCCCACCGCAATTTTACACGGAATTGATAGTTCTAGTAAAGAATTAATGCCTTTCGGCGAGTGGATTTCGGTGAATTTTAAAACAAAAGTGTTTAATTTGGAAATTGGCAACGGTGCAAAAACCAGTCTTTATATGCCCATGAGCGATCAATTAGAGGAATTGTGCAAAACCATCTATGCCATTGAAGAGCTCAAAGCGGGGTTTAATTTCATTGGCATGTCCCAGGGCGGACTGCTGGCGCGCGGTTATGTAGAGAGATGTAATGCCTATCCCGTTGATAATTTAATTACTTTGGTAACTCCTCATGGCGGTGAATATACCTCCACTATTAAATTAGATTTATACACGGATTTTTTCCAAGAACATCTCTCGCCCGCCGGCTATTGGCGGGTGCCGTTTGACCTTCCGAATGGCTATTTAAAGAAATGTAAATATTTACCGTTACTGAACAATGAAGTTGAACATCGCGACTCAGAAACCCAAATGGAAAACATTATGAGCCTTGAAAATATGGTGTTAATCTGGTCGCCGAAAGATACGGTATTGTCCCCTCCGGAAAGTGCTATATTTAGTGTGTTTACAGATAATTTGGAGGTTGTTAGTTTATTTGAGACCGAATTATATATAAATGATCTATTGGGACTAAAATATTTAAATGAGCAAAATAGATTACATATGTATAAAACCAATTGTTCGCACGTGGATCACCGTAATCCGGAATGTTATGACCAATTAAAACCAATTTTTCAAAAATTTCTGGTTTAATTGTAAAATCATATTACCTTCATTCGCTCAATAATAAAGACACGTTTATACTTTTTTTTACCGTCCGCCGTATAACCATCCGAGAGACGTTTCGGTGTTAATTTGAAATTACTAGACCGCAAAACTTGTCGGATCAAATTTAGCAGCGGCCATTTTTGAATTTGTTCGGCTGATGTTTGTAACGAAGTTAAATAAGAAGACGAAAATATTGTTTTCAGTTCCGGAATTTGTTCTTTTAACTGTTTATAGATGTCCGGATTAAAAAAAAGTTCTCGTGGTATGAGCATGCCGTCTAAATCGGTTAAGTTTTTACACGGGATATTTCCTTTATTCAAAAAATCAATAATTGTTTTTGTCTGTTTTTCCTGATCCATATAAAATATAAAATGATTATCTATTTTATATTTTAACTTATACATTATATGCCTTTGGCTTATATTATATGCCCTTGGCTTATGTATGTGCCCTTGGCTTATATGCCAAACTGCGGAATAGAATATACCTCGTCAGTAATTTTAACCCACTTGGCGATAACTGACGGATTAACTTTATTGGTCAGAATATCTTCGGGCTTGTAGACATTATGCTTATCATCAATGTAATAGTTGATACCTTTGATATCTTTCACCCAAACTTCAACCTTGGTATTAAGCTTCGGTATTTCAAAATCCGTCGAAACAACGCCGTGTGGAGTGCCTTTCACGTGAGTGCCGCAAAAGTTGGGATTTTCTTCCGGCGCTAATTCGCCATCGGTTTTTTTCCGGCGTGTGCATTGTTCTCCGTTGGCTCTTTTGGCAATACATAATTCAAATTGTGGCACGACGTTCTTAATGCGCTTCCGTTTCTTAAAATCGCCTTCGTTGATATCCACGCTTACATAATCATAAATAAACTGCAGAAATTCACTGTTGAGTATTGCGCTGTTTTTCCGGTCGACAAGATTGACGTTATTTTCAGTGAGCCAACCCTTAATATCGTTCTTAAACGCCAGCTGATATTGTTCAATCTTTTGCGTGATTTGTTTCTCCATTTTAAGTGTATAATACAATAACACTTTAGATTTATATCTATTTCAATTTTTAGTTATATATTGTGTAATTCTTATAATATAGTATTTATAATGGTAAAATGGAAAAGGCGTTGTGGCGGTTTGCTATACCCGCGTGACCATATGTTGGAAAAATGCTTCTCGAATTAATTAAAGGGATAGCCTTTACTTCTTTCCAAATCTTCGATTCCGTCTTTTTATATTTTGTTGTATTTTTATTGGACGATTTATCACCGTCATACCATTGACCCGTCCCCGTGCCCGTTCCTTGAATTATATCATTCTTTTGAACACTTAAAAATTTAGAGACAACCGGTCCGCCAACAGGGCTATTAGTTTCGGGCAAAGCATCCGTGGGGTCTATTTCTAAGAATATATGTTTGGTCTCAAACGGCAGTAATGCGTTAAATAATGCCATGGCAATAAACCAAAATAAATAATTACCATATACCGCAACTTTAATATCAAAAAAATCAAAAATAACAATTGCTACCGGTGTTAAAATTGCAATAAACATTATTGTGTAGAGAAAAAAAGAAAAATACTTCATATATAATGTTAATATATATTTAATTATAGCCTCGTCGCCGTATTTATTGTATCGGAAAATTATTTAAATGTATAAGTATCTATTCTAAATAGATTAGCAGTTTATAATGCATTTTTCAATATTTGACGAAAATGTTTCTACGACAATGAATGTCTTTCTAGTGATTGGCAATATTATTAATCTGATTTATAATATTCCCCAAATGGTGAAAACTTATAAATCCAAATCAACCGGTGATTTTAGTCCGACTTTTTTGTTTATGCGCGTCGCTGGGAATGTCATTTGGTTAGCTTACTCGATTGAATTAAATGAATTTCTCTTTATATTTTCAAATGTCGTATCGGTCTTTTCTTCCGTTTTCATTAGTTATTATAAGCTCGCTGAATTATTAGACTATAATAAAGATACGCTGTTGATGGACGACGAAAATTACCAGACATATGCAGATATAGATGATCCTTGTTATAACGGCGAAAATGATAGATTTAAAAATGATGGAGTAGATGATATTTCGGTTATTGAAGTATAAGTATAAAAGTATAAAAGTATCGAAAGTATAAGTATCGGAATATAATACTATTTTCTATCCGGAATATATATTATGTTAATGCAATCAAACGGTATGATGCTTATTAGTATGTTTATAAGCATGTTTATTATCCAATACGTTTTTATGAGTTATGTAATGACAAATACTCCGGAGAATATAACCAACAGTATCGGAAAAATATACATGTGTACTATTATGGGCTTGTTCATGTTAGTCGCAAGCATTTTAATGCAACATACATTCAATATTAAACAATTTTTACTCTTTGGCAGCTTGTTAATCGGCTGTATTTATCTCTACAAAATTCAATACGGTATTGATGATAAAGAATATTTAAAAGAAATGGTAGAACACCATTCGATGGCTCTATTAACCAGTAATGCGATATTACAGAAAACTAAGGATAATGACGTGTTGAATTTAGCACGACGTATTGTCCAGTCGCAAGGAAAAGAGATTAATGAAATGCAGAATTTAATTAATCGTAAAAAATAATTTTGCAAAAAATTGAAATGCTTTTTTGACAGAAAAGAAATATTATTACTCAACGAGCACTAAATAAGATGTCTTTTCAAAATGTTAAAAGCGACGTATATGACGGATCTAAAAAAGGTGGTCGCGCATCCGGTCGCGTAGCCAATAAAGTAAGTAAAAAAGTAAATGCCGCCAAGGAACAGAAGCTGTACGAAAAAATCCGGGCTACACGTATAAGTATTGACGCCATCGAATATGAGTACGAAGAGGATACAAAGAAAATCCTACTCGCCGTTTGTGTGACCAAGCCCCGTAAAGAAGTGAAGCGCTACAATTCAAAAATTATGACGAACAAACGCGAATACCGGAGTACACAAATCGGGCGCAACGAAGACGAAGACAACGAAGATACCAACATTGGTCGCTATACCGAGTGGGAGATGATGGATAGCTTAGAATAAATGTTAATAAAATAAATGTTTTAAAAAATGAAAAGAAATATATAAAAAAGTTTATATATTTTTTAATTTCGTGCTTTTGTCCTTTTATTACCTTTACGTTTTTTGTGAGACGATTTCCTTTTTTTTGTAAGGCGGTTTCGCTTTGTTCCGCCCATTGATACTACTGGTATATTACACGAATTATAAGGTGCTTTATTTTCTTTATTATCGCATGCGGCTTTATCTTCATAAACATCAAACACAACTTGTTTGTCTAATCTACACATCTCTTCTAAAAAATTATCAATGTTTTTCTGTTCTTTATATTCTTCATTCGTAAATTTAGCTACATATGATACATTTATTTCTATATACGGAAATATTTTATCAAACGCATCTTGCATAAGGTTTATTATCGTAACAATATATTTCTCATTCAATTCACTGCCCGGTCTTGGTAAAAATTTAGTAGGATTTTTGTCAACTTCTTCTAATAATTGATCCAATGTAAGCATTTCGTCTACTATTATAACGCCTGGACTGAAGAAATTCCGATTTTTATCCACCCCTATAAATTTACCTTTTATCTTATCTAAATTATTTTTTTCTTCTGCTTTTTGTTCTTCTTCTGTTGCTTTTTCTATCAATGGATGGTCTTCGATAATCTCATTTAAGTAGATAAAGGCTGCGCGTTTAAGTAAACTATGCTCATTCTCAAAATATTGAGAACTTACATTTTGAAATAAAATATTAGAACCGGTTTTTTTTATTTCGCCCGAAAGTAAAAATTTAGATGCGGTTATCCCTTCTGTACGGCAAGCAATCATACTATGTTTTGAACCAAATTCAATTGCGTTAAAATAAGATGTTACCAATTCATATTTATTATTATCTGTATCCCAAAATAATATAAAATTATGTATACCTTCCGTAATAGCATCTAACATATTTTTGTCCGAATCCACTTCTTTAAAAATATAGAGGGGTGAATTTTCTTGATCGACTTGTGATATACCATATTTGGCATTAACCCATTTATTTTTATAATTAATACAAGAATTCAATAATTCTTCTGGGTTTTCGGGTAGTCTTCTTTTACAGAAAATTTTAGACGGATCGGGTAATTCTCTCCATATAGTTTTTTTATTTTTTATAGTGGTGGAGGGTTTAAAAGCAATTGTTTTTTTTATACGCCCAACCGTTGTTACTTTTTTTGTTTCTTTACCTTTAACCATACTTATATTATATGTATAGATAAGATAATGGTAAATGTTGTGAATAATGATTAATCGCATACATTTTTACATGATCATCTCTAGTTAAAAGAAAAGAATCACATGCATTTACATTCTTGATTTTTTCAATTAAGCCCAAGCGCCCTAAAAAAAGCAGAGAACGCATTATTATTGTGGATGTCTCGGTTTTGGGGGGGTCTATATAAAAATAATAACAAGATCCGATGTCCTTACGCAAGGTTTCCCGAAAAATATCCATTAATGCGTCCTTTGCAATTGTATAATAGCCAATAACCGGTGTTTCATATATAACTTCCTTTTCATTGCGCAAAAGCAAGAAATTCGGATTTTTTATGAAAAAATTAATGACGATTGCCGAGATGGCAACTGGCTGCGGTATCATAATTGATTTCAAATTTATAAGTTCATGTGTCGAAGCCCAACAATAATTGTCACTTGGTATACTCATTGGGGTATCAGTATGTGGGGTCTCAGTATGTGGGGTATCAATATATTTTAAAATAAGAATATTATTAGTTTCATTCTCGGTAAAACCGGCATATGAAATATCGCCATTTGAAAACTTTGTCTCCATATACTTTACCGCATCTTTTTTTAAATTCTTACTGTCTTTCCCGCCATCAAAAGAAGGAAATTTCACAAAATTAAACACAGTATTGCGTTTATTCTTGTGTAATAAAAAGAGTAAATAGGGATATCGTCCATCCATTCTTATTTGAAACATACAAATTAACATTGGTTTAGCTTTGGCAAATAGTGGACGTTCCAAATAATTGGGCACCTCCGCAAAAACTGATATTGTCGAAGAGGGATCTTTTAATATATCATTGTCTTTTCTATATTGGTCTTTGTCTTCCTCTTCGTCTTCGTCTTCCTTGATAATTTTCTGTAAGATTTTAGCAAACGGATTTAATCGTTTAGTCGGTGTTTTCAACATTATCAATTATACTTATACTGCTGTTATACATTTTTTGGCGGTTTATGCCGAATACTTTCTTTTACATTTATCGGGCGATTTTCCAAAATATATTTTACAATCTCATCAGTTGGAATATTGGGATTTTTTTCAAAATAAGTGCTGAGACATTCCACTAAATGTTGTTTATTAATGGCTTTTTTTACATTACTTTGCGTAAATAATATTTTCCCTTCATTAATGTCGACACAATCAATCTCATTTGTTTTCATTATATCGACCAAGGCACTGGTGTAATTATTCTTCCGCTTTTTGCGCTCATTCAACTCTTTTTGAAGCAATTTAATTTCTTTATCCGCCTGTAGCCACCCTTTAATATTTAGTCCAAGCTTTTCTTTGTTTGATGCCGCAGCCATTCGTATTTACATATGCTAAGAATAATTATTTATATTTTAATTCGTATATAAATTATTTCATATACAAATTATTTCATATATAAATTATTGTTTCAATAGTCGCATGACTAAATCTTTTTTTGTCCCACCCACTTTCAAACCTTTCGTTTTCAAGAGCTCTTTCAGTTCGGCTATTTTTTTAGTTTTACATAAAACAGCCATTTCGGCAGTCCATTCATTTACACTACTTGTAGCATTTTCGGTATGCTTTACACAAAAAACACCCGTCTGATATTCTACGCCATTCTTACCACAGACATGCCCTTTACGGGGACCATTTGTAAGTATTACAGAACAAGTGGGCGCCGGCATACATTTTGATTCCGGCGCATTAACACCCGGCACCCGAGTAACATTTGCTAGTGGGATAAATGGAATGTATTTATCAGATGTAATACGGCAATACGGACAACTGATGGACTTTTTATTATTATGCATACATAATTCGGTATATAAAGCGATATAATTAAATGAATGGTTGCAATTCAAGGTAACTGCATTAAATGTTAATGGCAAATGTGTTATCATGCATTTATTTGCCGTATCATCCACCACATCATCGTCTTCTTTTAACGCCTTGTAAAAATCAAATTCGTCTTCTAATTTGTATTTTGTCGCCATCTTAAAAATGAATTATACTTTATAATATAAAATTTATCTTTATATATATTAATTATATGAAGAAAAAAGATTGGGGTAATGCTATATGGTTATTATTCCATACACTCGCTGAAAAAATAAAACCCGAACATACAGCCGAATTAGGTGTAATCGTTTCACATATTACCAGTATTTGCGCAAATCTACCCTGCCCTGATTGTCAACAACATGCTACACGAATAATGTCCCAAGTAAATAAAGGATCTATAACTTCTTCTAAGGAAGCGCTTATTGAATTTTTATGGAAATTTCATAACGAGGTAAACAAAAAAACTAACACATTTTATTACCCCAAAGAGGCTTTGGATAAATATAAAACCGCCAATACGGTAAATGTAGTTAAACATTTTATGCAAGTCATGAGTGCTACGTCCAATAATGAAAAAACCATGTTACACGGGTTTCATCGTAATCTTTACATGAAACAATTTAATGATTATATAAAAAGTAATATTCACAAGTATAATACATAAGTATAATAGATAAGTATAATACATAAATATAATTCATAATAATATAATTAATAATTTATATTATTAATGGATTCAGAAGAAAATATAATTATTTCATTAAGCCCTGAAACTGGTGAAATAAAACCAACTAGGATAAACCGCAACATATATTCAATTATGTTATTTATAATTCCGGCTATTTATTCATATTATGCCCTCCCCGATTTAAAATGTACCATTGCCTGTTTATTATGTTTAATAACCGGTTTTATCCATCACTATCATCGTGCCAAAAATAAAATATTGCGTGTAATAGATATAACAACTGTTTTTTTGATAATTGGTTATTATACATATCTGTGTATTTCAAATGCCGGTCTAAAATTTTACACCATAATAATGTATTTTTTTCTCGGATTAACAATTGCATTTTATGTGTTTTTGCTTAAAAAACCACATTTATATGACGATTATCATTTCATTCTCCATATTTTAGCTATAACTGGTGTCATGTTCTGTATTAAATCCCTCAAAGAATATTGCTATGTAAGTGAATGTTACTCAGACCCAGCGCCATCAACAATTGAATGCGACGAATTGACAACGCTCTAAGCAAGATTACTCGATATTAATTCCCCGTTTTTATAAACGGAACATTTAAACGTTTGTTTTGTGGGTCGTGAACACACTACGTTATCGCTACGCAATTCGTCAAAGTATAATAAGCCATCATATCCTGTTGCGTGAAAAATGATATACCAAATTGCCCCAAACAGAAATCCAATGAGACCGCCTAAAATAGCACCAGCATATGTAGTGCACCTGTTTTGAACCTTTGTGATTACATCAATACTTAACAACACCAGTAAAAATGCTAGTACACCATAGTTCATTTGTTTATTGTATTTCATAGGCAAGACCAAATAGGCTATAGTAAAGGCGATAATTAAACTACTGGGATAAGGACTGTTATATTGGGTCACATAAGGTATATCAAAAATACTACAAGAAAAAGCTTCATTCTCATCTCTGCCACTACCAATTAAATTCATAAACAATACATTAATGATAGATGTAATTAATATACCCGCCAAATAGACTAAACCCTTTAAATTCTGATTAAATAACGACGACATAAATAAAAAGAAGATCAAAAGTGTCGGTGATATAAAGGAGAAAAATTGTAATACATTTGACAAAGTTAATTCAATAGCCATATTATATATTATGTATATAATATCGTATCGTAGCACATATATTAACATATTCATTCAAAAATCAAAGGAATAACTTCATCAATTGTTTCGACCATGATAAATTTAACATCAGTTATTAATTCTTTTTCTCCATATTTTTCCATAAAATCCGCGTGGTCTTTTTGGTTTTCTTTGGGAAATATAAATAATTTAACGCCTGCGCGGATACCTCCTAATATTTTCAAATCAAGACCGCCGATTGCTGTCACTCTTCCCTGTAAACAGATTTCTCCTGTTATTGCCACTTCATTTTTTATTTTTTTGCCACTGAATAAACTGTACATAACCATGGTAATCGCAGTGCCCGCGGACGGTCCATCTTTTGGTGTCGCCCCTTCTGGTACGTGGATATGAATACCTTGATATTTATTTTCTTCTATATTTTTCTTAAACTCGGCGCATTGTTCAACATGTTTCATAAATAACGACCATGCTAAACTTTTTGCCACTTCCATGCTTTCTTTCATAACATTGCCTTGCATCCCGGTTAATTTTAATTCCAAAAAATTATTGCTTGGATAAAACGATGATTCAATTGGCAATACACCGCCTCTCCCCAATGAATTAGCCCAGAGACCATTAATTACTCCAACTGAAGATTTTAAATGTATATTCATAGCCCTTATTTCATGTCGATCTTTTAAATATTTATGTTTTATATCATCCATCGTAATAATAATCGGGAGATTACATGAAAAGAACGCATCGTTTTTCAAAACAGCCAAATTTATTTCACCGACGATTTCAAACATAAGTTCTTTTAATTTTCGCACTCCTGACTCGCACGTATAGGAATTTATTATAAATTCAATAACAGTATCATTTATTTCAATCATATCCAGTAAACCCATTTTTTTATAAATTTCCGGAAGAATGAATTTTTTTGTAATTATCAGCTTATCTTCGATCGATAAATGATCAAATTTAATGCGGTGAATACGGTCTAATAAAATGCGGTCAATCAAGTCGGCATCATTATATGAAAATATAAATAAGGCTTTTGATATATTTAAATTAATGCCATTAAAATACTTATCTTGAAATGTATCATTTTGTGTCTGATCAATCAAGTGTGTCAATATTCCGATTATTTCTTTTCCATTTTCAGTTTTACTGACTTTATCCAACTCATCGATAAAAATGATCGGGTTCATTATTTTAGTGTCCATTAAAATATCTACAATGCGACCCCATGTTGATC
>Ga0209296_1002039_pt1 | contig 14786 bp, 20 predicted proteins | sample S_130206_EF_Meta_FD_187319 | JGI IMG/M metagenome (GOLD analysis project Ga0209296, IMG submission 187319) | Freshwater microbial communities from Lake Simoncouche, Canada to study carbon cycling - S_130206_EF_MetaG (SPAdes) (version 2) | ecosystem: Environmental > Aquatic > Freshwater > Lake ...
CCTGCATTCTTGCACGATATCTTTCACGGTTTGCTGCATTCACGGCACGAATACCGCTCTTACCACCACCAGCCGGTAAGAGATGCTCAAAATCTTCTCCTACATGGTAGGTACCAGAGTTTGGTCCGAAGAATGATTGAACTGATGGATACTTTTGATTTTGTGGACGACTTTGCCATCTGTGATAGGCTTCATGATCCGGGTGTGAAATACTACCTCGACCATTTGCTGTACCTGACATACTATGAATTGCAAAATTTATGCTATCATATCCATGTCCTATATGTACTGGATCAATTACTACGTCTGGTCTATGATCTGGATGACGTGAAGCAGATTGTGAAGCTACCTGTATCATAGATGTTAAATGTCCCAAAATATGATTGTGTCCACGTTCTACTACTTTTGCGGCTTGAGACTTCTCATAAGCAGCATTCTCTTTGCTGGCTTGTTTATATTCTTTTTTGGTTGTCGGCATACCTGTATCTGGAACCTCAGAAGAATCATAATGTAATGGACTTTCACTATTTTTCTTATGTTGAGCAAGTGCAATAGGAATAGTATTTTTGGTGAATGCAAATATTGGTCCCAGACTTTTAATAGTTCTACCAATATGAGTGGATCTGGCCATTTCTTTATTTTTGGTGTCTATGGCAATTTGTGGGTCTACGACATCATCTACGGGAGATCCACCAGCAAGTCTACGTCCAAGACCTGTAAGCATATTTCCAGCCCCACGTCTCAAATCATCAATCATACCTTCTTCAAGGTTTTTACGGTTTTGTTGAAAATACATGTTGTCAGGACCAAAAAATTTGTCAGATGGGAAGAATGAATCGCGCATAGAGTATTTATAAATATGTGTAAGGAGATACTATGCTAGAAAAAATTAAAAAGTTTGTTAAGAATGTGCCACTTATCGGTTGGGTTGTCGTTGGAGTAGTTCTTGCTGCTCTTGTCATCTTTAAGGTCTCGGAATCCAAGGGACATCCTGGGTATCCTCAAGAGACACCTGTAGTTGCTCCTGCCAAGTAACTGAAAGGGCTCTATATAGCCCTACGATTGGTTATAAGGGGTTCTGATTCATTATCTGAGTCAGAACCCCTTATGTATTGTGAAAGGCTGTGAGAGCCTCGAAAAAGTTAATTTTTTGGAGCCGGAATAGTTAGAGGTGGTCTAACTGGACCATATCGACCAACATCAGGTGGCATTCTAGGTGCTGGTCTAGGAACTGCTACTAACTCACCACGATCATCTTCTGAGCCGTAGCGTGCTTTTCTTCTAGCCGCTGCTTCTTTAGCTGCTTGAGTATATTCTGCTTGCGTTGCAGGTGCTCCTCGGCGTTCAACTTGTTCTGGACCACCTGTAAGAACGGAACCAATTTTTGCATAGGTTTTTTGTTCTGGATCAAAATAATCCATACCAACTTTTATTGCCTTACCAGCCATGTAACCAGCACCACCAGCTCCAAGTGCTTTGGCACCAACTATTGCAAGTGGTTCTGTAGAAGCACTGCCTTCTAAAGCAGTTTCTACACCAGTCAATGCTATTGTACCTAATGCCCCTAAACCGGTTGCTGTTCCGGGTGCAATAACAGCTCCTTTAAGTATATCATCTGAAAGTCTATCAGATTGCTCTTGCTTTGTAGAGTTTTTAACTTTATTTTTTTGAGCATCTTCTTGATCTTTGATGTATTGATCTTCTTCTGTTTCAAACCTTTTAGGATAAAGTCTATTTTCAGCTTCAAGTAACTGTGTTAAGCAATTAATTTTTTCTTGCAGTTGTTCCGCTAAATTTTTGTAGTATTGTGATAAGTAATTCATATTATTTACGATCCTATTTAATCAACTTTTGGGCGTTCATTATACATCTTTATGAATGCTGCATGATCTGGGTGTGCTCTTAGTACTCGCCTACTTATATCAGCCATCACCTTTTGTCCTTCACCTTGATCTATTAACTCTTGTGGTGTCTCATAGGATTGATAAAAATCAGCTACTGCTTTTTGATGTGTTGGTGTATGGTTTCCATAAGTTGACAGTGGACGACCTCTATGTGGTTTAGATAAAGCATCACGTAAAGCTTGTTGTCTATCTAGGAACATTTTAGATCCAGTTCGTAGATGAGCATCATTATAGTGATTAAGTGATCTAGCCATTTGAGCATACTCAGCCCCTGGATACTCTCCACCAAAGTTATCTACCTGATCTACACCAAGATCTTGTTCTTCTTCGTCTGTTCGGGCTGCAATGTTTGGTGCAGCGTCACCACTGTCATCATAGGCAACAGTCATTGGAATGAAGGTTGGACGACCTGCTTCATTAATTGCCTTTTGAAGAATTACAACTTTCTCTTGAAGTTGTTCCGCTAAATTTTTGTAATGTTGTGTTAGATAATTCATATTATTTATTTACGATATTAATGAGTGTATCTTGGATCTGGAGAAGGCATCTTTTCAGGACCAGGATGAAATCCAGGAGTGTCTCTAGCCGGTGGCTTGGGGCTTTCACCCATTACGGTTTGTTTTCTTAACATTGATTGAAAAACATCACTATCGATATCTGTATGATCGTCATCAATCGCATCACTAAAATCAATGTCCATAACATCATCATGATGAACACCATATAGCGTTGGATCCTCAATTGCTCGTTCTTCGTGATGATATGCTACTTCAGGACTATCCTGCATGTAACTTCTCAAAGTAGAACTTGCATGATCCAAATCTCTGAATCCACCTTCTCCAGCAGCTTTGTGAAGATCTGCAGCAACCTTTAGAGTAAGCTTTCGTCCGTGTCCTGTGTTTTGTCCATATCTATCACCAAAGGCAGTAGCCATATGAGCAATAACAGTATTATGAAAGTCTGGCATTGCTGATATTTTTGCTGTTGCAGCGGCTACTTCTTCAGGACTTCCTAGCTTATCGGCATCGGGACCATCAAAGTTATTTGGAGTAGAATCTGCTGTTTCAACAAGTCTTTTTAGGTGATTAACCTTTGATTGAAGTTGTTCCGATAAATTTTTGTAATAATTTGATAGGTAATCCATAAAAGTATTTATAAAAAAAAACTCTGAATCTTTTGGACTCAGAGTTTTTATTAAAAATTTTAAATTATCTTAACCCCTAAAGTCAGGATGATATCTATAGAATTGACGAGCATCGTGTGGATCGGTCCAGTCTACGGCTCTTATATCTCTAAGTTCATGATCTGGATTGGCACTATCAACTTCAAATGTTTTTGGAGCCTCTCCCGGATCTTCGTTGTCCCATGCCCATGGTGCTGCACTATTAAATGTGTAATGTTTACCATCTTCACCTTGTGCAATAAAGTCTGCACCTTCACCAGTTTGATTATATGCACTTCCACTGACACGATCTATAATAGAAAGTTTCATTCCCTTTGGTTTGGATTCTTCAACTACTCTTCTCATCTCGCTCTTGCGAACCTTAAGTGGTTTACCAGTTGTATAAATGTTATTTTTGTCTGCATCATCATCTGCAAGTTCATGTGCATCATTAATTTCAGTTTCTTTGGATACTCCGACAATAGCTCTACCAGGTTCAACATCGACTTGTCTTCCACGTTTCTTACCTTTTCCTTTTGCAAGACGACCTTGAAGAGTAGGATGATATTCTCCTTCATCTCTTTCTGCATCATCAATAATTACATCTTCAGTTTCTCTTGCTTTTTCAAGTAATCTTTGAGCAGCTTGTTTCTGTTTCATCAAGAAAACTTGGTCTTGGAGGTTAGGAACGTTATTAAAGTCGTTTGGGAAAAATGAGTATGACATGATATTATTTATAAAATAAAACAAACCCGAAAAAAATGCATAAATAAATGTATGAGAAATAATCAACCTCTTAGTTTAGAAGATACTATTCGTGCTGTACACAATAAGCACAAAAATCGTCCAAGTCCATTATCAATGATTCAAGAAGACAGTAATATTCCTATGAGTCCTACTCAGGTTCCAGATAACATGAGACAGGCTCCAAATATTCGAGATCAACTCTTGAATAATTTTATACCAACAAATTCTAGATTTAGTTAATATACTCTAAGAGACTCTATAGTACTAGTACTTTAAAGGTACTTAAGATATTCTTTTATATATTCTTTTATAGTTTACTTTATAGTTCTCTAGAGAACTTAGTCCCTCTAACAACTTAAAGTTTCTGTAAGTATATCAACTGAACTTTAAGAGTCAAATAAATAATAATATGATTCTTGAAAAAAACAAATTGCTTAAAACTTTCTATACCCTGACCATGGAAGACAATGGTCCAAAGACTTTATCTGAGTTAATTTGTAAAATTGCTGTGAAAAAGAAAGAACCCTTTGCTCAAATTTTTGTATTGATTCCTCCTCCGTACATGCAGGCAGTTATGGGATACATACAAACTACAAAATTAACAGTCAAAAATGTGGTTAGCGATAATCAAAATTACATACTGGAGTTCTAATGGCAGAAGAGAACGAATTAAGTTTTAATGATCAGATTCTTAATCAACTATTAAGTACTAGTCATAATACAAGTAAACTTCAAACTTTATACAGAGGTTCAGATTTACAAAAAGAAACATATGCATCATTAGAAAACGATGATCTTGCATACAGACAGTTTATAACACGTACATATGGTTCATATGAAAATTATCTTGCACAAAATAAAATTAATCAAAATATCAATGTTTATGATCCTATGACGGATTATATCATGGATGTTACTGTTATTACTAAAGATACCGCATATAAAACTGATCATATTTCTACACAAGAAGTTATAATGGAAAATTTGACAGGTGTCTGTACCGTATACTTTAACAAGAAATCTAATGGTGCATCTAGACGTTTAACGTGTACTCTGGCACAAAATAGTATTCCTACATCTCAATCAAATACAAGACAACTTTTCTTTTATCCACAAAAAGGTGATCGTGTAGTTGTATGGGATGTTAATGCTCAGGGTTGGAAATCTTTTTATATGTCATCGGTTATTAAGTTTATTCGTGACGATACAACTGGATTAGAATAAATAATAATATCATGACCACCGAAGAACAAAAACGTATTGATCATCTGTACGCAATACTATTTCGTGAGTCAAAGATTATCGTCTCTAGTTACGAAAAATATTTAAAAGAAAAAATATCATCTAAAGAGTTAGCACAAAAGATGTTAAGTCTTCGAGATGCAGTACTTCGTATAGAAGACTCAAATAAATAATTGACATAGATTGTGTTGGTGATATACTAACATTGATGACTATTAACTACGAACCAAAACTTGATTACTCTGATGTTTTGATTGTTCCTCAAATTTCTGATGTAAAATCTAGAAACGATGTAAGTTTAGACGTTTCCACAAATTTTAAATGTGGTAGATATTGGAAAGGTACGCCCGTCATGGCTGCTAACATGTCTACCATCGGTACACATGAGATGGCACTTGCTCTTTCCAAGTATAACATGGTAACATGTCTTAAAAAGGGTTTTGATTATTATGATTCCTTTGTTAAACAATATGCCGATAAAGAACATAATGTTGCACTAAGTCTGGGACTAGATGCACAAAGTAAATTGTGGTTAGATACACCGATCACAAATGATCCAACGTTTATTTGCTTAGATGTAGCAAATGGTTATATGAAAGAGTTTCATTCTTTTGTTAGAAAGGTAAGAGAGAAATGTCCAACGTCGATAATTGTAGCAGGGAATGTGGTGACACCAGAAGGAGTGGAAGCCTTGTCGCTTGCTGGTGCAGACTTAGTGAAAATAGGAATCGGAGCCGGGTCAATGTGTCTGACACGGAGAATAGCGGGAGTGGGATACCCCCAATTGTCCGCAGTAGTAGAGTGTGCAGAAACCGCGGCAGCATTAGATATTGGGATCGTTGCTGATGGTGGAATAGTGCATTCTGGAGATATTGCAAAAGCATTCGTTGCCGGTGCAGCATTTGTTATGGTTGGTGGAATGTTTGCAGGGCACGATGAGTGTGGTGGTGAAATTCGTCATAAAGAGCATGGACAGCTCACAATGTTGCATTATGGAATGAGCAGCAAAACTGCAAATGACAAATACAATGGTGGTCTATCCACATATCGTGCGTCAGAGGGACGCACAGTGGAGGTTCCTTACCGTGGACCTGTATACAATACGATACAAGAAATTCTTGGTGGTTTGCGCTCGGCTTGTTCTTATGTTGGTGCTTTTGATTTGCCTTCTCTATACTCCAATGGTACATTGGTAAAGGTTAACCGTACAATCAATAACATTTTTGAGGAACATGAAATATGAACATTTTTGTTTTAGATAAAGACCCGTATGTTGCCGCACAGATGATGTGTGATAAACATGTTGTCAAAATGATTCTTGAAGGTTGTCAGATGCTTTCAACAGTTCATTCTTTAGATATAGTGCAGGGTAACAAACCAGAATTATATAAACCATGTTTTCACAATCATCCATGTACTATTTGGGCAAGAGCATCTAAGTCCAATTATTATTGGTTAGCAAATCATACTTTTGAGTTAACAGAAGAATATACTGCTAGATATGAAAAGATTCATAAGTCTACTAGTATGTCACATTGGTTTAAAAATAATGCACCGAGCAATCTTCCCAATACTATTTGTACTGACTTTGCACAAGCAATGCCAGAACAATATAAAAACATTGATGGAGTAGCCGCATATCGTGCATATTATCTTGGAGAGAAAGCTAGATTTGCTAAGTGGAAATTAGGTAATGCACCAGAATGGTTTACTTCGCAGGTTTCTTCTGACGCGTTGGTTCAGTCCTAAACGTATTTGCCAGACGATCCATTCTTGGACGAATACCTTTACCTGATGGATTTCTATATTCTTTTGCATTTATAAATTCTTTACCAGCCTCATCCCATTTACCACTATTAATTAAACTAATAGTATTTTTTGATTGAGGTAACATACCAGTCCACCAACCAGATGCAATACCAGATTGCAAATCTGATGAATATGTTCCAAATTTTGGAAATGCTTTGGTAATTGGTCCCATACGAACATCTAAATCATAATCTAATAAACGCTCTGTTTGATCAGTTGTTAATTCTGTTTTTCCACTTAAAACATCTTTACCAAAATTTGGATTTGTTTTATGTTCATCTGCAAATACTGTAGTAAAAATTTTAGGAGATTCTGCAGTTATTAAATGACCATGCGCAATTGTTGGTTTTCCTTTACTATCTGTATAAACTTTTAATATCTTTTTTTCATTTCCAGCAGATTCATCTTGTTTAATTGTAGCTTTAATTGCATCTCGGTCATAACCAGCAATAGGTGCTGCAATAGTTGTTTTTTCCTTTTGTGGAATTTCAAATTTTACTGTTGATTTAATTTGTCCTGCATTACCAATATTTGGAATATTTTTAGGAACTTCAATTTTTTCAACTTGAGATGTTTCAGCTGCGATTGGAAATGGAAACATTTCTGTTAAATATTGTTTAAATGATTTCATATTATTATTGCTTGCTATTGTTATTAAAAGTGATATAATTATATTATACAAAGGAACCCACTATGAGTAATGTAAAAATATTTAGACTTAATTCTGGCGAAGAGATTTTATCACGATTTACTGAAAATGAGACATCATGGACTTTAAAGGATCCGGCGATTCTTGTACCCATGCAACAAGGTCAAATTGGTCTTATGCCTTGGATGATGTACAGCAAGGCTGCAAAGGGTGTAACGATTCCTAATACCTTTATTGCTTTTACAGTTGAGCCACTTGATGAACTCAAGGCTCAGTATGATAGTAGTCTCAATAAGGGAATTATTACTTCTGGTAAGGGAGTGGATCCACTCTCCCAGCTGAAGTTGTCTGTGTAAAATATGAATATAGATCATGTGATTGAAAATTTTGTTCCTATTGCCAAGCCACTTTCAATGGCAATGGAGAGACAAAAGAAACATATCTCATTAGTAATCTATAAGCGGAAAATTATCGCGGTGGGTCAGAATGTATTTAAGACCCACCCCGATACTTTTCGTTTGGGATATCGTGGTTCTGATATGCATTCAGAACTAGATGCATACCGAAAAATTCCAAAAACGTTAAGAGGAGAAAAATTAACTCTTCTCAATTTTCGTTTTAATAGATTTGGTCACTATCGAAATTCTAAACCCTGTCCAGTATGTGCCAAGTGGTGCAACGAAGCTTTTCATAAAATATACTACACAGATGATGAGGGTGTACATATTCTATAAATATTAAGTTCGTAAGGGTGATCATCTATGCCAAAAAAAGCGTGTTGCTGTAATAAATGTAGTTGGTGTGATAGAGATCATTGGACTACAGACTCATATATTATAAATGATCCAGTAACTGGTGAGGGTATTCTTATTCAGAATACTCAACCAAATTGGAATACACTAGGTACTATAACTACAGAACTCCCAAGCGTTGGACATGCAATGATTGGATGGATCTTTGATCAAGATCAAGATCTAACAGAAAGATCTGTACCTATAACAAATACAGATTCTGCTATTATTTCTGAAAATCCTGCATGTATTTTTATTCCTGATTGTATATATGTAAGTCAATTCAGAACTCCAAGTGAAGATATGTTTAAAGAACCTCGTTTATGGGGAACTGCTCTTCATTATGGTGAAATTACTCCATGTTGGTTTAATGGCATCAATATGACAAATATTGATGTGTTTTCATCATCTAGAGGAATGTCTGGTGCAAGTGGATTTTCTGGTGCATCTGGTTGTTGTGGTGCATCTGGTTGTTGTGGTGCATCTGGTTATACTGGTTCAGATGCTTGTTGCGGTCCAACAGGAATGTGCTGTTCACCAGGTTTATCTGGAGCATCTGGAGCATCTGGATCAACTGCATCTGATGATAATCATTTCTTTAATTTTACATTTGAATTAAAAATAGAAAAACTAACAGGATCTATATCCGGACAATCTGGTCCATCTGGTGGAACCTATTCTACTATAATTGATATAAAAAGAACAGGTCCTGGAAAAAATGTTAGACCCCATCCAGATGCATGTCGTTCATTTAATGCAAATGAAGATGGATGGAGTAATTTAGCCGATTGTCATGCATTTGAAAGAACTGATTCTGACGGTAATATCATACCATGTGACCGAGATTTTGCTCGTATGCCACGTGGTCCGTGGCCATATAAATTTAAAGAATTTGAAATACCAGATTGTAAAAATCCAGCATGTTGGGAACAAAATTTTGTTGGTGGTACTAATGGAACTAATGTATTGTTTAGAACATCTGCAGTTAGAGATGCATTAAAAGATCCAACTGGAATTACTGCTGCTACTTATCCTTGGATATTAAATTGTCCCTTTAAAGCAGTTCCATGTGCTGGAATTGAACCAGGAGATTTAGATGGAGGTACTGCTTCATATTGTGGTGATTATAATTCAATAGACGAAAATGATGGTGCACCAGCATCATGCTGCCCAGAAGGTTTTTTGGGTAATGATTTATTATGTGATCGACTAGATCCATATAATGGAACTCCATTTGGATGGGAAGATTGTCCTGCAGAATGTTCTAGTTATTCAAATTATTCACTTCCTGATCCAGTTACTGGAGAAGTAAATACCGAAAATTTAAAGTTTTTTGGATGGATTAGTCCATATAATAGATATACAACACCTGAATGGGATTTTTATGAAGGGTCTGTTGGTGTAACTGGTGCAACATTATGTGGTTGTGTTGGAACAGGATATACATGTGGTCCATCTGGATTTTGTGGAGCTTCTGGATTTTCTGGAAGCACATCAGGAATAACTTCTGGAATTATTAAAAAAATAAGTTTACATGTAATTGTTCCTTCACAGTATGATTCGGGTGCATCACAAGTTTCAAATGGATTTTGTGAACCTAGTCCTGAAACTATTTCAGGAAAAAGTTTTGGTGAATGGTGTTTTGGAATGGATTATGATGCTACTGATGAAATTGACTTACTTCAATCAGCAGGATATGTTTGGTCAAACGGACGAGAAGATGATGGTGTCTGGATTAATAGAACGCCAACAAGTGCGCTCAGAGTTTTATTTACTTTAGACCATAGTGATCTTGCTCCAGGAAAAGTTTGGAGAGTTTTTAGAGATTGGGATGTTATTGTTTGTAACCGTATTAAAACCTTTAATAAAGGTACACCACAAGAAACAACTTTTAAAATTACAATAAAACAAAAAGTAGAAGAAGTACAATTTTCTAGTATGGGTTGTGACTGTCCTTCTGGATACTTTATTAATGAGTGTGGAAAAATTGAAAGTATTGAAGATGCATGTGATGCACATCAAGTAGTAGATGGAGATCAAGTATATCCTAATGAATCTCCTTGGGCAGAATGTTGGGGTTCAAATATTGATGGACCAACTTCTACTAATGTTGGAGGGCGCGTATCGTTTTCAGAACGTGGGCCAATAACTATTAAAGCTATTGTTGAAACAGATGAAACTGGTTGTTTAAATTGTCGTGACCCAAATATAATACCATGGAATTGTTCTGAAAAAAGAGGTTCTAGAGCACATCCATTGGGTAGTCAAGATGAAAATAATGAAGGTGGACAAGTATTTATTGTTGACAATGGTAATTTAAATAATTTAAATTGTGCTGGTTTCGGCTGTCCGCTAAGATATATTGATGCTGTTAGTTGGGATTGGGATAATCCAACACCATATCTAACCAATTCATATAGTAGTGGATCTGTAGGATTACGTATTTCATGTACCCCAATATCATGGAATGGAACAACTGATGTACTTCCACCAGATTATATTTTTGATTTATTTACTGAACATGGTCCAAGATGGGCTGGTGCATTGGCAGATATCCCGCATTCATCTGGAAATGGATCTGTGGGTGCAGTAAGATATAGAGATGGTTATCTTGCTTTAAAACAAAATAGTGAGGAAGAAGAAGTAAAATTTGGTGGTCCAGATAAAATTAATTGGAGACTATATAACCGTCTTTACGGAGATAGCAACTGCCAAGGAATTAGATGTGAAAGCGATAGTTTAGTACGGAATGTATACGATTATGGTAGAATATTTATTGATCAACATCCAGGACTGTCTCCTATAGGTAACTGCACTGTTTCTTGTGTGTGTCAGTCAGATGGAACTGATGGTGGTGGTGGGGGAGACGGTCCAGATACTGGTACTGGAGATGTTGAATGGCGTTGTCCAGATGGCACACTTCCACCATGTATTGATGTCGGATGGTCTGGTCCTCCTCCCGAAGGTGGAGGGGGTAAATGCCCATGTTTAGAAGATCCATTACCACCAACTGCTGCTGGTCATGGACCGTATATATTCCCATATTATGCATGTAATACTAATCTTGCACGTGTAGATGGATATGGTGCTAATGATTATGGTCTTTATACATGTGTTCCTGCAAAACCAGCAGATATAATGTATTTCTTTTGTCCAGAATTATTAGATGCTGGAGGAGCCAAATTTGGAATAAACTCGGAAAGATTTTATTTTAGTGCTGATGCTACAGTTGCAACTTCAACTGGTATTGGATTATTGGGTTGTGCCAAAACTTGTCAGTGTGCCGGAGATCCAAGTACAGCATGTCGAAATGCAAATGGTTCGTGCAAATTTTGTGAGGGTGCTGGTGGTGTAATTGGAATTGGTTTTCCAGCAAATATGTTTATAAATTGGAAAAAATATTTATGCAAAAAACGAGCACAACAAGGTTTTAAAATTCCACCAGATATTATGCAAAAATTTGATTGGAAATGTTCTTCTGATGATGCACCAAATCCTGGATTGTGTGGTGCTAATGAAGGTTTAACTGGTTTAGGTTGTTCTACTGCATGGTCTATTGCTGACTGCCTTGCTTCAAATATACCTATTAACAATTTAGCATATACTATAGAAGAACTTGAAAGTGTTACGGATTTAAGTCCACAATATAGAATTAAATTTAAAAAATATAGTTATAATGAAGATGAGACAATTGAAGATCCTCGAATGTGTGAATGGAATACCACATATGAACCTAATTTTGCAAGAAGTGGGTTGACATATGGTAGAAACCATATTATAATAAATGCTCAAGGACCATATTAATCTATGAAAAATATTAACTTACCTCAGATTGTGGTATGTAAAACAAATAAAAAAGCAGTATATCAACAGATTAATTGCACCCACTGGACTGTTGATGATAGTAGTTGTAACACCTATTGTAATTTAAAAACTAAAAATATTTCAATGAGAGATTGTTTATCGTGTGATGTACGAAAACCATACGATCAATCATCTAATAATATTATTCCAGCTGAAGATATGCGTAATAAGTTTGAACAAACAAATGTTTATAAAGTAAAACCAGACGTATCCCCTATAAGCGAGCAAAGTTTTTTATCTAAGGCTGCACAATATTCAAAAGTTGAAGGATCTCAATTATTAACTGGTAAAGTATCTGAAGAAGTTTTTGAAAAAAGAAAAGCATTGTGTATGGGATGCCCACGCAGAAACAATTTTAAACCAGATTCTGAATCTATTGGTTGGTGTTCTAGTTGTGGTTGTAGTGCAAAGAATCCAAGAGCAGCCCTTTCACATAAATTATGGATGCCAGATCTTACATGTCCTTTAAATAAATTTCCTAAAGAGGTTGGTGAAGGCTTTAATACAGCAGATGCACTAGATTCTGTAAAAGGAATTATTCAATCTGTGGGTGACCTTTTTAAGAAAAAGGAATCGGATGAAGAAATCAATACAGAGCAGAAAGAATAAATAGTATACTATGTCATGCATTAAAACAATCTTAAATTTTCAAAATGAATTACGCCTCCATCACTGGGGAACTAAGTCATATGCCGCACATAAAGCATTAGGTAAAGCCTATGAGGGTATTGATGGTTTACTCGATACCTTTGCAGAGACTTATATGGGAACTCTTGGTAAAGATGAATTGAGAGAGATTAATGAGTTGACTTTAAATGGACCACATAAAACAACTGCTATGCAAGTTTTAAGTTCATTTGAAGATTATTTAACTAAAGAAATATCAAAAGAACTTGGTGCAGATCAAACTGCACTGTTAAATATAAGGGATGAGATGCTTGGTTTGGTACAACAAACCAAATACTTACTAACCTTGTCTTAGGAGTTAATATGAAAATTTCAGAACTAGTTTACGAAGTCCGAAAACTAGCACGCAAAGAAGAAGATCCTATCAACAAGGATCTTTTTTATCAATGTGCTAAATCATTAGAAATTCTTGGAAATCTTGCAAAGATATCAGATCTTGCTGTGGCAGAACACAATGCTGCAGATGAACCGTCTATTGACTATGATGGTGAACTTAAGTGGAATGTAGATGATGTAACTCTATCCATGATGGATGAACATATTGATGATCTAATTCAACATGGATTTATGGATCCAATTGATCGTTGGCCCTACGGTGAACAACCCTTTACCAAGTTTGTTGCCAAATATGCTCAAAGTCACTTCATCAAAGATTCTAAAACAGAATAGACCTTTGTTGGAATAGATACATGACTCAGAACAGCCATATTAGATGGCATTATGCGTAAAACGCATTTGCTATAATATGGATCTTGTTTGAAAGAATAGAACTTTCGTGATTTTTCCATCATGAAATGACTATAGATGTACACGTGAGCCCGTTTCGAATACATTTTGGTATCAATTTTCAATTTAAATTCATTAATTAAGCGAACGGCTCGTTTTTCACAGTCTCTTTCCATGGATCTAACAATAAAAAATGCTCTTTTAACATCTTTAGGTGCATAATTTTTACCTTTTAGCCAGCCATCTACAATATTTGAGGCTTTATATGACTTTTCATATACTTTACTGCTATTGATATACTGTAAAAAATGACAATATTCATGAACTAGCACATGTAAAAATTGATTACAGTGTCTGGCAATACGAATAGCCTTTCCAGACTCATCAAAGCACCCAGAACAGCGAAAACCATCTACATTGACGCATTTACCACGTCCAATAATAAGTTTCATACCATATTGGGCAAGATGCTGACGTACAAATTTTATAAACTGATGACTCATCTGTTCCATAAAGTCCTCCTCAGTCAGTATTATTTATAATAATCACTTGACAGGTCAAATATAGAGTGTATATTGTAGTAACTTCTTATAAGAAAGGAAAGTTCTATGGATATTACTACTGTTGACCGTCCGACGAAGATTCAGAGAGTGTTTGATTATATGCGAAATGGTACTCCTCTGAATGCATGTGAAGCCCGTAAGCGTTTTAAGGTTGCAAATATGCGCGCAACTATGAGCAATCTTCGTGAGGCTTTTGATCGTATGGACCTCAAGTATACTGTAGTTCGTGAGACCGTTAAGGGTCGTGCACACTACCGAGTTGTTCGCTCACGTAGTCGGTAAAATTTGTAAAATTTTTGTTAGACACGAGACCTCCAGTAATGGGGGTCTTATGTTTTTATACTAAAGTATATTGTAGATTGTCCAGTGAGAATACCATATATAGTTGTTGATGTTGGTGTTGGATTAATCATGGCGTATGCACCATTATATCCTGGTATACCATATCTATTATATATTGTTCCTAGTGGAGTATTGTATCCAGCATCACTATAGAATGCTAAATCATAACCAATTAATGAAGGATGGCTCATATCAATTTTAAATATATTATTTCCCGTTGATCGGTTTAATATTACTGGTTGTGTTATTGTCACATTTAAAGTACTTGATGAATTTAAAACAGCGGAGCTAGGTGATGAT
>Ga0209296_1002043_pt1 | contig 14768 bp, 22 predicted proteins | sample S_130206_EF_Meta_FD_187319 | JGI IMG/M metagenome (GOLD analysis project Ga0209296, IMG submission 187319) | Freshwater microbial communities from Lake Simoncouche, Canada to study carbon cycling - S_130206_EF_MetaG (SPAdes) (version 2) | ecosystem: Environmental > Aquatic > Freshwater > Lake ...
ATTATCAACAAGAACTAGATCAGTTGATTTGGTTAGGATTAGGAAAGGTGATATAATGGACATGGATCAAGCGGCGGTATTTTTAGCCGGAAGTATTCTAACAGCCCTAGGCTTTATTGTTGTTGTTGCGGCCATTGTTGCCATCAATAATCTCTTGCACAAATACTGGAAACCTGTTAGAATATTCACTGCGGACAGTTGGAATATAAATCCTCCTGTTCGTTATGCCACTGATGAAGAACTCACAAGAATTGCACCTAAACTTGAAAAGGAAGTAAAATGATTACGATGAAAGAATGGATGGAGTTGGTTAACTATCGCATCACTGAAGGCAGTGACTATGGCTGGCAGTGTTATGGGCCCAATGTCTATCAACTGGACAGCTGGAATGGTGAGCAAGATGGACACAGCTTTACTATCATCTTTGATACTAGAGATCAAACAGTCTACGAAGTACAGGCACACGACTATGTACACAATCGTGCTTATCGCATGATCAACGAAGACTACGCCAAGAAGATGAAGAAAGAAGCCAAGCGTCGTGACGTAGACAGGAATGAAGCTTGGGATGAGGTCAATTATGTTGATCTAGAAGTAGACGACGACTTTATCCAAAAATGCCTAGCTATTCGTGAAGGCGAGGACTACGATGCACGGGTAAGTGTGCCGTTGACTCTAGGTGATGATGAAATGTTCGAACTCATGAAAATGGCACACGAACAGGACATTACCCTAAACGAACTGGTAGAACGGCTGCTACGTAGAGTAATTGATGAAGAAGATCTGCGGGCCGAGTTAGAGGAGCTGTCAGTTAAATAATCTATGAAATTTCTAATCATAGTATTTTTAACTATCTCTACAGCCTGGGCTCGAACTGAGCCCAGTGTGTTACTCTACAATGTTACCAAGCAAAGCACAGTTTCAGCTCGTAACTCAGATCAAGTTAGACCCCTGGCCAGCATTACTAAAATAATGACTGCCATGGTAGCCCTGGAAACGGGTTATGGCCTAGATCGCAAGGTTGACCTAGTCAAAAATGTGGGCAGTCATTTGCCACGCCAACAGTACAGCCGCAGAGAACTAATGACCGCCCTATTAGTTAAATCGGATAATGCGGCGGCAGAGACGCTGGCTCACGACTATCCTGGGGGCAGGACGGAGTTCCTTATTGAAATGAATGAACTGGCTAGGCGCTTGGGCATGAAGAACACGCACTTTGATGATGCATCTGGGCTCAGTGTAAAGAATGTCAGCACCGCAGAAGACATTGTCATAATGTTTCAAGAGGCCATGAAGCAGGACTTTATACGCACAGTTAGCACATTAACCCGTACGGAGTTAGAAGTACAGGGCAAAAAACGACCCATTAAGGTAGTGTTTGGTAATACCAATGTTACCCTACTAGAAGAGTTTAAGAACACCATTGTCAGCAAGACTGGATTTACCAACCCCGCAGGCCTTTGTGTGGCCATGGCCCTAGAAGAACAGGGTCAACAGTTTGTGGTAGTGGTCATGGGTGCTGGATCAAAGAAACAACGTATCCAGCTGGTAGAAGCAGCGATCTATAACAATCTTAGACCCTAGTTTTAGTAGCTAGGATATCAAAGGCATTGTCGCAACTGGGTCTGCGACAAAGCAACGGTTGATCGGGCCATAATATGGCTCCACCTACAGTGCCCATACTGCCACCTTGACCGCAATGTCCTTTACGTACACGGCCCCAAGCATCTACTATCAACTGCTCTAGCCCTATTCTGCAATTCCAATCTTGAAATCTATTGCTACCCTCTGACACCATAGTAGGGTAATCAGTGTAACTGATCTCAGCGTCATCGGTGATTCGAATGTCTCCGCTTTGTCTAATCAGTTTGACCTGTTGAGTCTCTGTATACTGCATGGGTCTATGATTGACCGCAGGGTCTTCAAACAGCATACGTCTATCTATACCCACACTAGGGTACTTGCTCTGTATCTTTTCACGTACTAGTTCTAGCTCATCAAACCGCTGGGGCAACATATTAAACACAGCTCTTACATTGATGCCCTGTGCTACTGCCCTGTCTAGGTTCAGCATGTAAACACTAGTTTGCGTGTGTTCTGGGTGGAAGTTCATCTCTAGGTCTGTTAGACCCTCTATTAGAGTCTGCCAACGACTGTGTTCAACATTGGCATTGGTACGCAATGATGTGGTCATTCCCAGTTGCTGACACAAGGCCAATAGGTCATCTAGACTACTCCATTCTGTAGGTTCACCGCCTGTGAATTTAATCCTAGGCTTCAACCCCTGTTGACTGGCATATCTAGTGAGTTCGGAAACAAAATGCTGGCAGTCACGTAGACTGGGCTTGGGTATGCTACCCGAGCGTAGTAGGTCCGGACAATAGCTACACCGCCAAGCACAATGATTTAGCAGCCACCAATCAACCCAAAGCCAACCTTGAGGTCTAGTGGCTTCTACTAGCATCTAGGTCATCCAAGTGTTTACTGCTTGGTGGCTGCATTGTTCTGTGCTGACACGCCATAGCTCTTCGGGGGCCACAGCCAATAGATGTGTGTCAGGTTGGCGCCACAATAACCAACTAGATTCTAGACTCCAGGGTGGGTTACCCTGTAGCTCGCTTTCCAATTGATGTCGGGTCCACCCGCAGAAGCCAAAGGTAATAATCCAATGCTCGGGGCAGTCACCATCTGCTATGTGATGAAACATCTCAGTGCTGGATGTCATCGACCAGTGTTCATTGATCTTTATGCTAGACTCTAGCTGCCATTCACTGCTGTGTAGCATCCATATGGTCTGGGGGTTTACGGGGCCGCCCCAGTATAGGTTAGTGTATTCGGGCAAGGGTACGTCTAGTTCTGGGCTAAGATCGTTTATGGTATGTGAGCTGGGCTTGTTTAGGACCAGCCCAAAGCTGGCGCCATCTCTGAAGTGGGTAAGCATGATCACTGTTTTGGCAAAACGACTGTCTTGCATTCTGGGTGGGGCTATTAGAATATCCCCGGGGTGCAGTACTAGATCCTGCATTGAGTTTTAACTCCAGTCGGGTAATGGGCCACCGTACTTCTTGCCCTTGATCTTCTTGCCACGTACTTTAACACGATCGCTGCCCACCTTGTGACTCTTGCCACCCTCACGACTGCGATAGCCCTGCGACTTGCAACTTGCCAATTGACTGGCACCCAGGGCTGAGTCTGGCTTACCACTGGTACACAAGGCACGACTGGCAGGCTCTTCGTCTAGATCTAAACTTATTACTTCGTTGATACGCATTGTTATACCACCTGTGCCACGGCATATACAGCTGAAACCAGCATGGTCTTTAGTTCGATGTCATCTGCTTCTGCATCTAATTGATCCATGCGTACTAGATCCTGCATCATTTCTAGATACTCACTGCGATCAAGCCCACCACCTTGGAACTGCTCTGTGATAGCTATGACCATAGCCGCCCTTGTTGCGGCCCAGCCCTTGTCCGAACCTGCGATCCAATGTAGTTGTTCCATGCTCATTTAAAATCTCCCTAGTACGGCCTTGGTGGCTCTTTGCGTTTGTTCTATCATGACCCGGCGTTTGAGATCGCAGTAGATCTTGTTTTCTTTGTAGCCCTCAGCACTCACACGCTTGTACCAATCTTCCACTGTGGCCTGCATGGGCTCTGTGAGTTTAAGTACATCAGTTTGACGACTGCCCTTGCCCTGACTGTATAACTTAAACCATTCCAGATCATCACGTATCCTAGCTACCTGGACAGCCTGGGCTTGACCACAATCTAGACGTTCAACTGCTAGACTGATGTCCACTATTTTAGCACTTTGATTATCATCCCAAAAACTGGGTATATAACTGCTCAATGCAACTGCACAGCCCTGTAGCAACAACACGGTGAGAATTAATAAAGTTCTTTTCATAGTCAATTATTTAGTGGTTATCAACTCTATTATTTGTTTTTGTATTAGAGGATCATTGATACCTAGATGTACATTTTTAGCCCAGGCAAAGTTGGTTAGCCAAGTGGCCATATACAAATCATCTACTGCGCACCAGTGAGTAGTTTCAGGATGCTGACCCAGCCAGGCGTTTATTTCACCAGCCCGTTGTTCGTGGTATGTGGCTGCTCCGGGCAACCAGTCAGTATAGGCCAAGGGCATTTTTTCTATACCCTGTTTCTGATAAAACTCACACATTCCACTCAGTGTGGTTTCTCGTTTCCAATCACTGGATATGACTATTTCAGCACCTGTTTGCTGTATGATATCATTCAACACTGCTACCGCATCGAGATCAAAGTCGCTGAAAAAGGTTATACCCGTGTCAGCAAATTCATCTGATGTGGGCATACTGAATTCAGTTCTTGTAACAGGCTTTGGGCTCAAACACAGCACTCCGTAGTGGTCCAAGAACAGAACTTTCATACTGCTGCCAATTCAAAACTCTGTTCCACTGACAGCAATCTTGTCACATACCATTCAATCATATCTAGTTCGTAGGTCTGTTCAGCTAATCGTAGGCCATAGAAGAATCTATCTGGAATATTCTCAAACTCATCACGAGTGCGTAACATTCTTGAATCTTTAACAAACTTCATATCTAGTATAGGATAGATGTTGTTGAATCTGCAGGATGTTAGTATCGTGTCGGAGAACAGGTTCATATGATGGTCTGTAATAACATTGTAGTATTCAATGGTGTCTACTACAACTTGTTTGCCTATCAAGGTGATCTCGTCACCGTGTTCGTTGACTGTGATGGTTCCAATAGGAGTGGCCGCAGTCATCGGGTAGGTAAATGCACCTGCCTGTTTGTTAAAGATACGATGCTGATCAAATGTGCGTAGAGTTGTGCCATCGCTGAATGTCAGTAGATTGTACTGTGATCCAGTTTCGGCCTGCTTGATCCACAGAGCTGTGGTTTCTGCATAACAGCCACGATCAAAGTCCCAACTCAACATTCTGTCAGTGTAGGTGATGTCTTCTATGGCCTTGTAGGTGCCATCAGCCAATGCTATCATAGTGCCAGCCAATAAACAGATATGGGTGGCTACAAGATAGTTTGGTGCTGAATATGCTGTTCCGTTGGGTGTCACTGCATAGATCTGTGCCCAGTATCTGGTATTGCCAGACGGCGCTGTTATTACCTTGGCCTGTGTCCCAGCAGTGGCGCTGTCTGCAACTGTGGCCGCTGCCGCAGTGTTGACTGAAGGTAAAAATATGCCTATTTCTGATATTGCAGCTCCTGAAGGATTGGTCACTGTAAAATTCACACTGACTGCGCCAACAACACCGCCAACACTGCTGCTTGAAGAACTGTTTATCACACAAACTGGTAGGGCTACACCAGCTGTGCTTTGATTGGTACCATCTGGGAATGTTAGGTTGCCATCTTCACCGAATTGCCACCTACGCAGAGTACTATCACTCAAGTTAATATCAATGTTGATGTTGCCGTTGCTCTTGATATCACCCGAAAGGGTTAAATCACCGTTGACAATTGTATTGCCAACATTTATGTCCACATTACCACCTACCAGTGGTCGAGAGTATTCTATACTAAACTGCCCAGCATTTCCATTGACTGCGTAACTATAGTCCAATGTTCCGTATTGATAATCACCGCTGGCATCAGTATAAATTCCAGTGGAGACTGATGAGCTGATGCTGGTCACACCATTCACATAAGGTTGACCCGAACTGTTGAGTATAGTGCCGCCTGGCGGCAGTGTTAAGTTCCCATCTTCCCCAAACTGCCATCTACGCAGTGTTGAGTCACTCAAGTTGATTTCAATGTTGATATCGCCTTCACTGCGGATATCACTTGGGATGGTTAATGCACCATCTGTGCCAAACTGCCAGCGCTGACCACCGTTAACTATATTTTTAGCAACAAGATCATTTTCCACTGTGATATCACTGGAGAATATCACTGCAGGAGTCACAGTAATAGCACTCGAGTCCGCGCTGTCAATTAGATTGGTAAAGATATTGCCCGTTGCCCCCGTGTTCTGTAACACATAGCTGTTGAGTGTTGAGCCCAGACTGGTATTGGTAATGTAGTTATTGGCCAGTAAAGCAAATACCCCCTGTCCTGCACTGTTTCTAAGATCTCCACCCACGGGCAGATTCAAATTGCCCGAAGTGTCTAGACTGGCTGTTTTTGTGCCGTTGGTCAGTCTGTTGGTTTCACCCACATTAACTGTACTGGCAGCTTGCCCAGCACCATTGTAGACTTTGAGAGTTTTTTGTTGATAGTCATAGAATATCTCACCTTTTTCTCCGGTAAGTCTATCTAGATCAACAGTGGCATAACTTCGCAGTCTAAGACTACGTGTGGGTAATTGGCTCATGGCATATCCTCTTGTGTAATATTTATCGAGTTCTCAGCATAATTTAACAGCCACGAAGTGGCAGCGCAGCGCAAAAAATTTGCAAGGACAGTCAACCCAGATATAGTGTTCACCGCACTAGCCGTCACCTCGGCGCCTGCCGGCTAGTGCTCCGTCTCCTCCCAGAACTATGTGTAGAGATCCTTTTGAAATTGACGGCGCAGTAGAGGAAAGGCTAGAACCAATATACTAGCATAGTCTCGGTGTATCCAAAAGTCATAGTGTCCGCCCACCTGTGGCTGTATATTGCCCTGGTGTCGCTGTACTAGAGTCCATACAGATTCGGGATCGTAGTCTATCCAGTAGAATAGGCTGTAGCAGTAGAGATCGGGGTCGCTCATGTGTGTATTTACAGTTTGGCTTAAATATGAGTATGGCCAATAAATTCACCCGTTATCAACCCAAAAGTCGCTATGTAGAAGCAGTTAATCAACTGACTCCTTTGACCATGCTCACAGCTGACGAAGTAAAGAGTCTCAGCATAGCTGGGCAACAGCTGGTGGGCACAGATGAAACACTGATCTACAAGTATAGAGAAGAGTTTCTACACGTACAGCAGGTAGCAGAAAAAGGGCTTACTACGCTAGATCTATTGGTAGAAGATCCCAGTGAGTTTAAAATAGTAGCTGAAGCTTGGGGCTTTACAGTCACAGTCAAAGACAAGTATACAGCAGGCATTGTGTATACTAAAAATCTAAATCAAACCGAGTTTAAAACACAGGTCAGCAATGTAAACATAGATTGGAATACCCCTAGAACTCCTACTATCGATGTGGCCTACTATCGTAACAGTGGTAATCTACAGGTACTGGCAGATAGTACACTGGTAGTGCCAAACATACAGGGTATAGAAGCCAGTATACTCTACGCTAGAAAGATTGCATTGGGCATTGATGATAACACAGTGTACAACAAACAGATAGTATACCCATTTACCAAATCAGGTTCAGGAGTGGGAGGGCAGATGTCAATCAATGTGGACAATGGCAGTAACTATATTGGTCGAGGTGTTATTAATGGCGGTACAGGCTATCGTGTGGGCAACGTAATAACATTCCCGGGCACAAGATTGGGTGCAAGCAGTGAAGTAGATACTACTGGACTGCAAGGCCCTGTGATCTATACTCTAACCATACGCATAACACAAGTAGATGTTTACGGTGCTATACTGAGTGTGTCATTGTCGGGCACGGGTGGTGCAACTTGGGGCTACACTGTATTGGATCTACAGACGGGTGCAGTCACGGGCTACGCATTATAAAAACCCAATATGCATACAGGCCCCGCTGCAGAATCATGCACACGCTATACTCTATACTAGCTGATGACCTATACTACTGTGCGGCCATAGTGGTACTGGGTTTTCTAGGCTTCGCCGTGGGACTGATCTTGGGTGGTCTAGTAATACTATTAACTTAACCTACAGTAAGTGTGCAAAAGTGTGATTTACTGTACTAAAAACAGGAAAAACCCAAGGCCCCGCTGCTGAATAATAGGGGTTTTGTGTGACAAAGTGCAATAAAGTGTGAAATTGTGTGACCATTTGAGCATAGCCTCTCATACCACCGATCTGATGATTCTCTACTGTATAAAATTCTACAAGAACCTTGCTCTACGGTGCTAAACGATCTAATAACGATCAGATAATCTGGCTCTTATCAGTATTTATTCACCGTAAAAGTGGGCCTGTAGACTGCATACCGAATCATATACAGTGGCCCCGCTGCTAAGGTATAGTATACACTATATAAGATCTTGCTATACAGTAAATAACAGTACTAGGAGCATGACTTGAGCAGTAACAGAACGGAATACATAGCAGAACACATCAGAGCCACTGTGGATGCACTGAATGTTCACGATGATCCTAGACACAGTAAACTCTACACACAGGGATTCATACTGGGACATCTAGCATCAATCTTTGAGCGGGATCCCGTACTATATAGAGAGTTCCTAGAACACTGTGAGCAGATAGCCAATACCAGAGGTCGACGGGTTGACAAGCACCCTAGATAGTGTTATAATATACACATGCTTAAGAAACGAGCGTTATCCAGGAGCAGAGAAACCATGACATTACCAGATGAAAGATACCGTGCAGTAAAGTATGCACAAGACTTCTTGTCACGACTAGCGGGTGGGCAATATGCTCGTGTGCCCAAGGCAGTTCGTGATGAAGCTCGCAGCATACTAAGACACTATCCTAATGCTTGGGACATGGATCGTGCAGCTGAAGCAGCGCCGGAAGTGTTTCAAGAACGCATGGAAGACCTACACAAGTTTGTCACTAAAGGGCAGCAGGAAATTCTAGCTCGTGAACAGCAGCTTAAAGAGAAGTTGGAGTTTCTAGGCCAAAAATAACAAGTCAACGGGCCTCTAGCTCATGTTGGTTAGAGCAGCGGACTCATAATCCGTTGGTGCCGTGTTCGACTCACGGGGGGCCCACCACTCGATCACGCCTTAGCTCAGTTGGATAGAGCAACAGCCTTCTAAGCTGTGGGCCACTGGTTCGAATCCAGTAGGCGTGGCCAGTTAACGTTAAACAGCAGCAGTGCGCAGCAGGGTATTACATAAGTAACACTTCAACAGCAGCGTACAGCAGCCCGGATGGTGAAATAGGTAGACACAAGAGACTTAAAATCTCTCGCTGGCAACAGCATGCCGGTTCGATTCCGGCTCCGGGCACCATAGCTACAGCAGCGAATACCAAAGTAAATTTACAGTACAGCAGCAGAATCAGCAGCTACAGCACGTCTACAGCAGGCAGCAGCGAAGGAGAGTGCCGCAGCGAGGCCCAATCTGTGGCATTTTGGCTACATTTTGGACAGCGAGCAATTGCACGTATCTAGAACGAGAAACCCTTGACACTGTAGGGTCAAATCTTTTTGGTTGACATTTCAGCCAAACGGCGTTATAATAGATACATGACACAGACAAACACCACTCGTAAAAAGCGTACCGACCGCAATCATATCATCTATGAACTGCGAGTCAACGGTTTGAACTACATTGGCGTCACAGCTAAGACAGAGTCGACTATTAATAAGTCAGTTCTAGCCCGTGCAGCCAAGCACTTCTACCGCGCCAAAAAAGAGTCAAAGAACTGGCTGCTTTGCCAAGCTCTGCGTTCACTCAACGACAAGAGCGAAATCGAAGTACTTGTTCACGAAGTCATACGTGGTAAAGCTGAAGCTCACAAGCGTGAGGTTGAGCTCCGCCGTATACTTAAACCCGCCCTTAACACAGACTGCCGAGGAGATTGATATGATGTTCACTCTAGAAGTATACAAAAAGGACCGCCGCACCAAATCGGGCGAGCGGTTCATTGGCAAGTACGATTTCGATCGCAAGGACCGTGAGGCCATGTTGCGTGAATCAAATGAGATCTACTACTTGTATCACCCGGACCAAGGCTATCGTTTTGAGATCCACGAGACCTATGTTACCCGTACAAACATGATGGGTGGCCGAGAGTATCAGGAACGCTATGATACGCCCCGACACTGTAGCCCGTCAAGTGAAGCCTACTGGAGCATGTAGGGGTTGACAGGCTGCTGTTTTGGCGTTATAATAGAGACATGTTAACAAAGGAGCGAACGATGAAAGCATTAGAAAAGTTTTTAAAAGACAAGAACCACTGGAACTCATTCTTCAAAGGTCCACAGTACAGCCTCAACAGTGCCGCAGAGCGCCAGGCTGTAGCAGACATGATTGATGCGGCTCTGAGCCCAGAGAACTTGACCTGCGATGGCGAACTGCCCAGGTCAGAGGTTAACCGTCGCTATAAAGAGTTGATGACAGCGGCTCGTCAGCTCAAGAAGTACGATCCAGAGGTTAAGTTCTACGAATACGAAACGGAGATCTAAGATGCGTTACTATGACACACTGGCAGAGTTTGAAAGGGACGGCTATGACATCATCGTGGACAAGACCTATGAAGACCTTAACCCCCGCGACAGCTTCGACGAGAGCTGCACCGATATCGACGAGATTGTCAAGGACATCGATCGCGGGCACCTCGAATGGTTCATGCTTAGAGTTAGGGTCCTTGTGGAGGGGCTCGAGCTTGGCAGTGCCTACTTGGGCGGATGCTTATACGAAGACCCCCGAGAGATCCTTACTGACGGGACTGCCGAGGACTTCATTGCTGAAGCGATGGTAGAAGCCAAAAGCAAGGTCTACAGATTGTCCCGAGTGTTTGGCGGGTTATCTGAAGCGGTTGACAGGGAAGCTGTTTGAAGCTATAATAGACACATACGTTAACAACATAGGAGCGAAAAATGGGTACACGTTCACGCATTGCCGTAATGCACGGCGACAATTGTAAGTCAGTCTACTGCCACTGGGACGGCTATTTGGAATACAATGGCAGCATCCTGCAGAAGCACTATGACTCTGCCAAAGCCAACAACCTTGTTGCCCTAGGCGACTTGAGTTCCTTGAAGCCTGAGATTGGCATACAGCATGCCTTTGGCTATCACGGCACAGAGATCTCTGCAGAGGACTACGAAAAACAGTTTGGCAACATGTGTACCTTCTACGGACGCGATCGCGGTGAGTCTAACGTGGAGTTCCAAACTGACACAGACTTTGAGTCGTTCATTGATCGTGTTCAGGGCAATGGTTGCGAGTGGTACTACATTATGCGGGACGGTACATGGTACGTGGGCAATGTCTACGAAAGCGATGCACAGTTCTACAAGAAGCTAGTTCCCCTGGCAGAAGCATTGGCTCGACTGCCTGAGGACGCTGTTGCATAAAAACAACATGGGCTCAAACTGGGGTTGACAAGACTTCAGTTTGAGTGCATAATAGAGTTATTGTTTAACACATAGAAGGAGCGAGAGATGGCTACATTAGTTGAGATTGTTGAGGGTTCCTACGGTGCTCGTAAGAACATGATCTATCCCGGCATTCGTTTGCAGATGGTCAAGGACTTTGACGGCGAGGCAATTACCTGCTTGGCTGGTGAAGAGATTGAAAATGGTCGCAACCCCTACAAGAAGATCCGCGTTAAGGTCGAGGGCATTAATGCATATCGTGTGGTGTCGCATATTGACGAAGCCCCTGTAGGAGAGAATAGTTTGGTTCAGTTAAAAGTAGCCGATACGGCTGTAGCACATATCTCAGATGAGGATCTCATCGAGAAGACTCGTGCTCGTTTCCAAGTACTGTCGGACATGACCAAGGCTGTGAAAGCTGGCGATGTTCGTGCAATGATTGTCACAGGCCCTCCAGGCGTAGGCAAATCGTTTGGTGTAGAAGAAGTACTTACCAAAGACGACTTGTTCAATACTCTAGGCGAGCGTAAGCCTCGCTATGAGATTGTCAAAGGTGCTATGAGTGCCATTGGCTTGTATTCTAAGCTCTACGAGTTCTCAAGTGAGAAGAACGTCATTGTGTTTGATGACTGCGACAGCGTATTGCTGGATGACTTGAGCTTGAACATCTTGAAGGCGGCACTAGACAGTTCCAAGAAGCGTACTATCAGCTGGAACACTGACAGCCGTATCCTGCGCTCAGAAGGTATCCCAGATCGCTTTGAGTTCAAGGCAGGTGCTATCTTTATCACCAACATCAAGTTTGAGAATGTACGCTCTAAGAAGCTTCAGGATCACCTTGCCGCTCTTGAGAGTCGTTGCCACTACATTGATCTGCAGATGGACACAGACCGTGAGAAGGTTCTGCGTATCAAGCAGATCGTACAAGACGGCATGTTAGACGAGTACGACTTGAGCGATGTGGCTAAGATTGATGTTGTGGACTTTGTTTCCAATAACCGTGCTAAATTGCGTGAGCTCAGCTTGCGTACGGTGCTCAAGGTTGCACAATTGCGTAAGGCATTTGCTGACAACTGGGAAGCAATGGCAGAGGTTACTGTGATGAAGCGAGGTTAACATGGAAGGCGCTCTTATTACAGGGTGCCAGTATATTGGCCCGGAACAGAAGGAGTATCCGTACAAGATGTGCGGTTGCAAACCTTTTCCGGGTCGTGTATACTGTGAAGACCATATCTGGAAAGTGTACCAAAAGGGTACGAACGTAAACGGCAAGCGAAAGGTCAAAGAGATCGAGAAAGAGCTTGCTGAACTTAAAAGACTTGAAGAAGTCGCGGAGATAGAAAATGTTTAACGTGATATTAGTAGTGGCCTTGGTGATCTTCCTGTTGGCCATAGGACCGTTCCTAGTTATTTGGTCCTGGAATGTCTTGTTCGGGGCAGCTCTGCTTATCCCCTACGGTTTGGAGACTTGGTGTGCTGTGGTTCTTTTGGGTGCCTTCCTTCGAGCAAATGTCACCGTAAAACGGAAGGATTGAGTATTGCTTTTCTACGACAGGTCATGTATTATTATATGACGCTGTTAGAAAACAGCTCTAACAAAGGAAACTTAAAAATGAAGAGATTCAATCCAGAAACAAAGACTTTCAAAGTCTTCACAGCACTCTACAACGGTGCAGCCTTGACAGCATCCAAAGCCAAGCATGACTTGGGCGTTGGCAACTTGAGCGCAGAAGTAAGCCGCATCAAGCAGAACGGTTATGCTATCTACAGCAACACCCGCAAGGCAGGCAATGGCGTTCAGGTAACTGAGTACGTCATGGGCCAACCATCACGTGAAATCGTTGCTCTAGGCTACAAGGCCAAGGCAATGGGCATCACCCTGTAACAAGGGCTTTCACAAAGACAAGCCGATTCGCTCCCGGGGCGTCTTTTGAGGGTGTTGTAGAAATACAACACCTTTTTTCTTGACCTGGCACTCCGGTCACAGGGGTTGACAGTTTGAGCGAATGGCTATATAATAGAAACATACAGTAACAAAACGGAGCGAACGATGTTTACAGCAGACCATGTTTGGGCCCTGGCAGTGGTAGCAGACCGAGTCAACGGTGGCTATCTCAAAGAGACTGAGTGGCTAGAGAATGCCGTACCACCCTGCCGTGGACGCGAAGCCAACAAGCTCATGGTCAAGCAATGGCTCCGCGAAGGCTCCAACCCCACAACCGAAGCTGACATTGAGAAGGGTCGTGAGATCCGCAACTACTTCAACGGCTTCTTGCTGAAACAGATCTCGGGCAAGATCAACGAGTTCGAGCAACAGGCTCTCCGCATTGCACAGATGGATGAGTTCACTGGCAAGAACATGCTGGAGTTCGCTGTGGTCTCCTGCTTGCCCTCTGTGATGATCCGTGATCAAAGCCGTAACGAACTAGCCCGTGAAGTCCGTGCGAGCACTCAATTGCAGGGCGCTGTAGGCGACAAGATCCAAGGCGAGATCGAGGTGGTCAAGTGCTATTACAGCAAAGACTATGACAAGTTCAGGGTTACCGCTAAACTGGTTGACAGTTTCGTAGATTTCTGGTATAATAGTAACTTGGAAGCAGGGCAGAAGTTAAGCATCAAAGCAAAGATTAAGAGTGTTCGTGGCGATAACACAACACAATTAAACTTCGTAAAAAGAGCTTGACAACTGAGCTGATTGGTGTTATACTATTAACACTGAGAAAGCAATTTTAACTGAGAAAAGAAAGAGGTCTTATTATGGCAAAGAGTACAGATATCAGCGTTCGTCAAGTTGGCCCTAAGTCAGCGAAGCGTTCCATCCGTAAGGCGATTCAAACCCGCCGTCCTGTGTTCCTGTGGGGTCCCCCTGGAATTGGTAAGAGCGACATCGTCAAGCAGATTGGCGAGGACGCAGGTCGCGAGGTCATTGACGTTCGCCTAGCCCTGTGGGAACCCACAGACATCAAAGGTATCCCCTATTACAATGCAGACAAAGGTGCGATGGTTTGGGCTCCTCCAGCGGAGTTACCTACGGACCCAGAGTCCACTGCCGTTATCTTCTTGGACGAGCTGAACTCCGCTCCTCCGGCAGTACAGGCCGCCGCCTACCAACTTATTCTTAACCGTAAGGTTGGTACCTACAGTTTGCCCAAAGGCGTAGACATTGTTGCCGCAGGTAACCGTGAAGGTGACCGTGGCGTTACCTACCGTATGCCTGCTCCGTTGGCTAACCGTTTCATTCACTTGGAAATGAAGATTGACTTCGATGACTTCCAAGAGTGGGCTGTTATGAATGCCGTGCATCCTGAGGTTGTTGGTTATGTGGGTTTTGCCAAGCAAGACTTGTATGACTTCGATCCTAAGAGCCCTAGCAAGGCATTTGCTACTCCACGCTCGTGGGTGTTCGTTAGCGATCTGTTGAAGGATGACGACACTGACATTGACACCTTGCACAACCTGATCGCAGGTGCTGTGGGTGACGGCTTGGCTGTTAAGTTTATGGCTCACCGCAAGATTGCAGGACGCTTGCCTAAGGCAGAGGACATCCTCAGCGGTAAGGTCAAGGACCTGCAGATTAAGGAAGTGTCAGCGATGTATTCTTTGA
>Ga0209296_1002045_pt1 | contig 14746 bp, 24 predicted proteins | sample S_130206_EF_Meta_FD_187319 | JGI IMG/M metagenome (GOLD analysis project Ga0209296, IMG submission 187319) | Freshwater microbial communities from Lake Simoncouche, Canada to study carbon cycling - S_130206_EF_MetaG (SPAdes) (version 2) | ecosystem: Environmental > Aquatic > Freshwater > Lake ...
GTTATCACCGAGTTTGTATTGTATTTATTACAATTAGTTTATAGGTAGTATTATCTACCTGCTGTACCACCTAGCAATAATGCAGGTGCTACTTGATTTGGATAGTAGGTTAATCCTACGTCTGTAACTGGAGTACCAGCACCACCTAAGATGCTAGTATTGTCTGATTCGTTATTTTCATTATCGTATTCAGCTTGTTCTTTACCATTTAGTTCATCACCATCTTCACCATACATTTCGTGTGTAGGGATCATCGATGGAGCTAAATCTCTGCTCAATACTTGACTATTGTTTTCTTGCATCAATTCTTTTAAATCACTATCTGGAATAGTATTGATATAAACTTGTTCGTATTCTGGTATGTCTTCTGCTGGTGAAAGCAATGCAATGATTTCTTTTGTAATCAATGACTTAACAATTTCGTTCTCACCAGCTAACTCACTAGCTTTTGTTATCAATGCCATACGATAGTTTGTATCGTGTGCTTCATAGTCAGTGTTATAATGTACTTCACCTGCCCAACGTTGATCCATAAATCGTGCGGCATAAGTGTAAATCATTTCTTCTGTAACTTCCATCAATCGTGCTTTGGCTTTTGCAGTTCTGTGTAGTTGTTTGCGTTCTTCAATGATAGCAACACCACTTGCTACTTGGTTCTTACTTGTGCGTAAGCCACCTAAGCCAGTCAATGCTTCTATCTGTTCTAGTATGTTATCTTGTGTTCTAATGATTGCGTCTACATCACCAGTATCAACTGCAATAGCTTCAATCTGTCCTTCATTGGCACGTACAATAGCGCCTGCGTGTACTGGAACACTAATGCCCTTATCTGCACGAATGATTGTGTGGGCAAACTGTAATGCTGTATATTTTTCGCATTCTAACTTATAGTATTCTTTTTGTGCATCACTTGCACTATCAATATCACTTACGCCACATTCCATAGTTCTTGGATCTCTGCGCCCATATGCTATGAATACTGGCAAGCTCATACCAGCTGGGAACACGCCCTCACCTATTTTCTCTGCTGGTTGATTTTCCTTACCAGGTCCTTTTTGAACCTCGTAACTCTCCCAACGTGATGGAGTTGTTGCATCGCCCAAATGATAGCATTTGATGTAGTAACAATCTGTTTCTTCCATCTCTTTAATTTTAACATATTTGAGCAGTGGGCGACCACCATAGTAGTCGAACTCCCAGTCCCATACATCCAATGGGCTAATAGCACACACATATGGTCTGCCAAGATTCCCTTCTGTTGCTTGGGGCATATCGACTGCGACCCAACAATGCCCAAATATACTTGTTAAATCTCCTACACCTTCCATAAAGCCATTCATACTGCGATTGGTTAAGTCGGCATCTAATTGGAACAAATCAATCCATTCGTTATTGCTTGGATCGATATGCTTACCTTGTGGTGTACAGAATTGTAGATTACGCTTAATGCCTGGCTCGAACAATACATCATTGATAGTATCAACAATGTAACGACATATAGGTTGTGCTACTGTATTAGCTACTAAGTCTAGGTACAGTGTTGAATCTTCACTAGGTCTTTTCTTACGAACTGCTTGCTTGAAGGTAATGCCACCAAGATATGCATATTGGTATGATAACATCTGCAAATAAATGTTATCATATACTACATTGCGTTTTAATAAATCACGGTTATTGTACATTGTTTTGTCTCTTTATATTGCCTAAGGCGAAATCTTTTGATGTATGGTGCATAATGTATTTATGCTTACGGCTTTTGTTTGCACTTATCACCGTGAAATCTTGCATAGCTATTATTCGGCATTTGTCGATTACAGTGTATGCATAATGTTGTAGGTTGTTTTTTACCTAACATACCACCATTGCCAAGATAGCTACCAAATGGGTTCGATCTACCTTTGTTCATCATATCTCTTGTGTTTTGTTTATGAGTGCCCACGCTTAAATGATTAGGATTACAACAGATTGGGTTATCACAACTATGCATTACACATAGTCCGTGTGGTATAGGACCTTTATGTTCCTCGTAACTAACACGATGAGTAGTACGCATCTTTTTATTGTCCCTAATCATTCCATAGCCAATGTTGTTTTTACCACCTTGGAACTCCCAACAATCAGTAATTTCATTGACTATAACTTTATCTAATAATCGTTCTAATAGTGTGCCACTATCTCCTGCATATCTTCCCATAATTAACTCCAAACCATATGGTCTTCTACTACATCGCCATTCATAATCTCTTCCCAGCTTGGTCCACCTGGATACAATGGACTATCAGGCATATGCTCTAAGCCTGGCTTATTACGACTACTAATACGTGTATCCATACCTACAAACTCATTGATTGGTAAGCTGTCGTGTTGTATTGGGAACAGATGATGTATGCCATAACGTATGCAATCACCTAATCCGTCTATGTGTGCGTATCTGCTCTCAGTATACTTGACTAATTTCTTACGACTACCATCTTCAAAATGATATGTTTGCAATGCTTCTAATAAAAACTTATCATCAGGTTGTACAACTAATCCACCACGATTTATAAAGCCATTGCTTGTGTTATCTGTATCTGTAATCAATGGATTACTCTTGCGTGTATTCACAATAGTAAAGCCATACTTCTCTAATATGATACGATCTGTTACACCGAATGGTGAGGTAGTATCTCTGTTCACTTGTGTGCCACTCATATCGATAATACTATTGATTCTACGTTTAGGGAAGTCTTGTCTAATAGCATCAGCAATACCTTCTGTACTACAATCTGGTATCGCATAACTTTTTAATATTTCCATTCTACCTTCGTTAGTGCCTGGCTTAACAACTTGTGCAACAGTAGCACACATAACACGTTTGTTAAAGTCGTGGAATGTATATAAATCACCACCAAAATCTTTAACTTCACGTGTATATTTGTGTCTGTCCCAAGTGTAGAAGAACGCATCACTAACACTTTCCCATTGGCACATATAGTCTTGGTTAAACTTTAATGGGCTGATGATACGCTTTTGTTCTTCGATAAAATCTTTATTACCACTACGCATTTGTAGATAGTTATAATGGCGAACAACATACTTCTCTGGATTCTCTAATGCTAATGTAAACAAATCGTGCAATGGACCTGTACCGTTAGGTGTACTAATCACAATCAATCTACCTTGTGTATCAGCTTGACCAACACGTGGTCTTAATCGATTAGTAATCTCTTGCAATGTATCTTGCGTGTATAGTGCGGCTTCGTCAGCTACCCATACGCCTACGTTTAATCCACGTAAGTTCTCACGTTGCTCTGCACTTTTGCAACGAATGAATACACCATTAGGGAACTTGATTGTAAGCTCACTGTTGTTGATATCTTTACCATCTGTTAATCCAAAATGATTCATACAACTATGTTTCAATGGCTCCCAGATTAGTGATTTAATCATAGCACCTGTTGGTGCCGAATAGATTATGTCTTTACCTTTATGATATTTTGCATCGCTTGCAAACAATGGTAATGCAATAGCGGCAAGAAATGTCTTTCCACTACCGACAGGCACGATATCTACGCAGTGCTTATCAGTACTAAGCCAGTCACGCAGAATAGTGTTTTGCTCACCATATAGTGGAATCTCTATGTTGTTCATTTAGTCGATATAATCTTTGGAAGATTAGCTTGCCAATCACTTAATTCAATTGTAGGGAACGTGAAGTTATTATGCAAACTTTGACCTAGTGTAGTATGGTCAATCTCTTGCTTATCGGCAACTACTTTACTTAAAAACATCTTTTCATATTGTAAACGTGTAGATTTATCTCGTTGTTTAATACTATCAACATATCCTTGCGCTAGTAAATCTTCGAACTTTTCACCAGCGTACTTTTCTACTGAATCCAATATTGATGCTCCACTTATTTTATTAGTAGTTCCTGGCTTACGACCACCACCAGGCCTAGCACCACCGTGCTTACCTACCTTTTTTTCAACGTTTTTTAAGTTAGGTATTAGATCGATGATACCATTTACATCTCCCATACCATTTGCGGCATCACTAATCTTTTTAGCGTTAAGTTTTTGTTTTAGTTTTATTCGTGCTGTTTCTACTATATCATAATGTTTTTTTAATGCAGTAGATGTTATATTGAGTGTTTTGCATATTTCATCATCGTTCAATAGACTAGTTGCGGCACGTTCTATTTCTTGTTTCAATTGGTCATCAGTCATTTGTAATCTCCATATCTAGTAGCTGTTCGAGGTTATTATTCACATCTACATTGGATGTGTTATCAATATCATCCCACAATATACCATCATCTCTGATCGCTTGTAGACCAGTTAAGTCTTGCCAACGTCTGATAATAACATCACAGAACTTTGGTTCATATTCGATGCATCTGGCTTTTCTGCCTGTCTTTTCGCTAGCTATAAGAGTTGACCCTGATCCAGCGAACCCATCGAATACGATTTCATTAGTTTTAGTGCTATTGATAATATGATATGCGATAAGCTTAGTAGGCTTTACAGTAGGATGTAGATTGCTTATATTTTTTGCTTCCCTATCAAACTCCTGATAGTTGGAAGGTATTGATTTAATAATCTTTATCAGTTCTTCTTTTGATAGATTATTATAATCTTCTTCTTTGGCGTTTGGACTCCACGTTCCATACCAAGGGTGTTGTTTACCTTGCTTCCATCCATACAGTATAGGTTCATAATATTTTGCGTAATCATTTAAAAATGTGCTATGCTTATTCTTTTTCCATATCAATGTATCACTGATATGATACTGATGACGCTCTAATATGTTTTTAAACTGCTGAGTATAACGAATATCGTGGCACCAATATATTGGGCTACCAGGCTTTAGGTAGTTTGATAATGAAGCCATATGCTGATCGAGGAATACATCTAATTGTTCTGGCGTAATATTATCGTTAGCGATCTTATGATTACGTTTATCATTTTCTTCTTTACTGTAATTAATAGAGTTAATAGTTTCATAGTTTACGCCATATGGAGGATCTTCCCATAATAAATCTATTTTATCATTATCCATAAGCCTACTGATATCTTGTACATTGATGCTATCACCATTTAATAGTTTATGATCGCCAAGTATCCATAAGTCACCTGTCTTACTTTTATATTCAGCTAATCCTATATCAACTATTTCATCTACTGTACTGTCTGGGAACATCTTATTAAGTTGCGCTTCTGTGAATCCTGTATTATCACTTACTATGCTTAATACATCTTGGTCTAATAATAGTTTGATTTCATCGATTAATAGCTTATCATCCCAGTGTGCATTTTCATTCGATCTGTTATCCATAATACGATAACCAATCACTTGTTTTTCTGTTAGTGTATCAGAGATTAATACAGGCACAGATGATAGACCTAGCTTTTTTGCGGCACGATATCTAGTATGACCAACTATAATAATATTATTTTTATCTACTACAATTGGTTGTTGGAATCCATATTCCTCAATAGATTTAATAACTGTATCAACAGCTTTATCGTTTTTTCTTGGATTGTTTTCGTAGGGCTTTATTGACCCAATATTCATTTGTTGTATTTGCATTATTTTATTCTTTCCTTCAATAAGTTTATAACTTGTTGATAGCGGTGATTGCCCTTTAGTTCTTCGTTGATAGCTTGTATTGCTAACACTTGCTCTAACGTACCATTCGATATTGTTTCTTCGATATGTTTAAATCGAGTATCACAATAGCAATGACCTAAAAACTCTTTACGTTTCATTCACCTAATCTTTTTACTATTTCTTCTTCCAATAGTATTTGCTTGCTATGACCTTCAGCTTGGTCTTTTAAGTTCTTGCGTAGTTCTCTTACAATATCTTCGTGGTCATTACGAATCATTTGTAGATAGACACGAACTATGCCTGGATTATTCAATCGTTCACGTATTGTTAACATCTTTTTTCTTCCTTATACGTTTAGGTTTTACTTCGACAGATGGTGGTGTCATAGGCAATAATACTTCATTGCCAGGTAATTGATTACTCTTACGCAATCTTAACCATATGGATTTATACCAAGGCATCATATTGTAATTCCTCTATTAATTAATTCTTTTTTCATTTCTGCAATAACTACATCGCTGTACTGATGCCAATCGCTTTTTAAATATAATTGGTATGATTTCAATAGTACTGCGTTAGACATTTGCATTGTTGTTGCAATTTCATCAGTTACGTACTTTGGTAATGCTTCACTCATTATAATCCTTAATATACAAAATTATGGTCTATGCCATATTTTTCGAATTTAACAATGCATTGTTGATTTAACAGTGCAACTATTCTATCGTCTTGTGGTAACGTTTTTAAATATTTGTAAACTTCTAATACATCTGTATGGTCTCCCATCGTTATGATAGGGAACAGCCTATTCCATAATTCAGCAGACCAATATTGCATATGCATTATATATAAACCTTTTCGTAATCTTCAACATTATCTGTCTCGTCTAAGCCATCGTAAAACTTGCCATCACGTTTGTCTTTATACTTCAACGAACCAAATACCGATAGGAACTTTTGATTTTTCTTACCCCATTGTTGTGTAAGTTCTAAGAACCTATCACGACCAAACATTATTTGTAGTTGCGTCTTACAATCTTCTGGACTTGGGTTGATATCGTTTTTTGTATCAGTTAGTGTGTGCATAAAACTAATACACTGATCGATCTCAATCTCATTCATAAATGGCGATAGCTCTGTTACCATTTTATCAAAATTCTTTATGTGACCAACATAGAATGGCTTGTCGATAATGCCTTTAAACTCGCTCAATGTAATGCTCCTTTAGTGATGCTATCGATTACTTGGCCAGTGTCGATGTTTACTTGACCTTTAAGCTCAGTAGTCAGTCCAGCTTTATATTCTTTTAGATATTGTTCTTGTTGCAGTGCGCCCAAGAACTGATGTATTGTGCGTAAGCCTAGTATTTTCATCTCAAAGATATGTTTATTATCATCGGATAAATCATCAACATTCATACTCATCATCTTCTCTAATGATATCTCAATGTCTTTGACTAATGGATCTACTGTAACGACTAATTCTTCGTTATCGTCACGGTATAGTTTGTATGTATATTCTATCACTTGTTATTATCTTTCATTTTTTCATTTTGGTGCAGATATCACGGCCATTTACTGTGCCACCATAACGATAGCCATCCCAACATTGTTTGCCATCTGCACCTTTCTTCTTGGTGCCGGGCTTTTCACTGATAGGCTTTTCATTGGTGCCATCACGGAACATAGTTCTACCATTCATCGTCATTCTTTGTGTTGCCATTATTTTTTGCCTTTCATATCTTTACTATCTTTCATAGGCTCACGATAGCCTGCGGCATACATAGCGGCAGCTTGCTTCTCTGCATCTTTTCGTTCTTTATATAGTTTACCACTATCACCATAACGATACATACGCTCGCCTTTAATCATCAATGTTTGTATTGGCATTACTTAACTCCTTCTTCTTAATACTATTTAGTTCTTTGCAAGTGTTATAGTGTTTTGCTACACTGTTAGCAAACTTCAATGTTGTATTACAGTGTTGGCACTTCCAAGTTGCAAACTCCCATTCATTAAGCCTCACGTTATATTTTATAATAATGCTTATCTTTATATTAGTATTAGTTAAGTTATGTTGTAGATATATTTGACGTGGATTGTATTTCATCAACTATATATCAATACTCCTCAAATAGATTATTGTAGGTAGTCTTGGGCTTACACTCTTGCTCCCAATGACTAATGCGTTTTGTTGCTATCTCAACATAGTTAGTATCTAACTCAATACCAGTATAGTCAAATCCAAGTTCTACTGCCGCGCATCCTGTACTTCCACTGCCATTAAACGGGTCTAATATATGACCATTAGGTGGTGTGACCAACTTGATAAGATATTTCATTAGTTCTATTGGCTTGACTGTTGGGTGATTGTTTCCACCACCTCTATTATCTAATCCTTCTGCCATTCGTTTTCCATCAGGACCATAGCATCCTTGCACATCTCCAAACATTGCTGGGGGTGTTTCGTGTCCAATATGTCGTTCTTTGCGACTAACCTTAGGACAATAGAAGAAACGACTTGCACCACCTAATCCATCAAATACTCCATTGTCTTCACCTTCGTGTTTTTCTTTTACTAAACTATGACCAGATCCAGTTGTAGATGATTTAGTTCTTTTACCACTGAATAGATTACCAACCTTAGGTGCTTGCTCATCTAATATCTTTCCTGCTTCATCATCCATAATAACATTTGCTGGAAAACGACCATCTGGTTTAGGTGAATAGAAAAATCTGGCTGCTGAACCACTACCACTGTTATGTATTGTTCTATCGTCTGGTGTGTAGGTACTTGATCCTCCACCTAACTTACCATATCCAGTGACTTTTGTGTTTGGTGTAGAGCCACCTGATCCATTGCTATCAGGGAATAGTCTTGTGACTTCATCACTGCCATCGTGTATTACATTTGCTGGAAAGCGACCTTGAACTAATTCTCCTCCCTCCTTACCCTGCCAACCACCATCATATATTTGATTATCTTGGGTACTTCTACGATTTAAACTGGTATCAAATACTTCATCACCAACTCTTGTAGCATCAATATTGATTGCACCAGTGCCATACTCTTGCACATTATCCATTACTGTATTTTTTATAGGCTTTCGTGCCATAACGATTGGTTCGTGTGCTGGTTTTAGTTGTGTGCCCCAACCATCCCATTGACGAGCACTATTACTTTTAGGTATTGTAATATCTACTGTTTGTGTTTCACTTGCACCTATCGTATGTCTATCTTCATCACTAAAACAACCAGATTTTTTAGTTCCAATAACATCTCGTTCTACGCTTGTAAATAGGTAATCATATGTATCATCACAACCAACTACTTCTTTTATCTTTTGCCATTTTTCGTTTAATGGTAGATTTTGTGCCCATCCTTTATGTTTCCCTTCTGTTGCAAGATATCCGGTAGCATTGAATCCACATTCACTATTGATTTGTGTATGTGTTTTACCACTATTACTATAAAGAGTTTTTAGTATTTCTTTTGCTTGTAATAAAGATGTTTTACTATCTGCTTTGCCTGCTCTGCGATCCATTGCTTTTCCAACATCTTGGCTCTTAGGAAAGCCACTACCATAGATCCACATAATCTGGTCTCTAATCTCAAAGCCAACTGTCTCAACAGTCATTGCAAGATGATGATATGTTCTTGCCGCACTAAACGCAAGTAGATGACCACCTGGTTTTAACACTCTTAAACATTGTTCATAAACTTCTCTATCACCTGTATTATGATCCCAGGCTTTACCTAAAAAACTGATACCATATGGTGGGTCTGTGACCACACAATCAAAACTATTGTCTGGGTATGTTTTTAGTATTTCGGCACTACTACCATTGATTACTTGCCAAGTCATAATATTTGTTGCATCTCTTGTTTCATTTGTTCTTCTCTACGCTTGTACCAGCTCTTACGCATATTGTCTTTATGTTCTTGTGATTTTGGCACACCAAGCTTGGCTAATCGCATTTTCTCTTTTTGCTCAGGAGTTTTTGGTACGCCTTTACAAGCTCTACGTATGCCTTCAGCAACGTTAGCTAACGCTTGTGCTTCGAATGGTCCCGTGCCCCTCATCCACTCTGTAAAACCCAGTTCTGGCTCAGTGCTTGGAGGACAACCATTCTCAAAACGTTTAATATATTTGGTACCATACTGATCGTATCTGTGATATCTTGTATAAGTTTTCTGTTTCATAACATTATTTAGTGTAGTAAATACAGCTTGGAATTTTTTGTTTGTTATCCAAGATTTTAAGTGAGAAAGTCGGCAAAACTTGTTATAAGACCGAGCCGGAGTCTCTGCCGGCTCTAGGTAAAAACGCTGAACTCAATTTTCTCACTTAAATTTCTCATTAAAATAGTTCTTGCTTGATGTTATTAACGTGAGGCTTATCATTTAGTTCTTTACCCTTATCGTCACACAATAGATTACCCTGTTCATCACTTTCTTCAATAAAGTCAAATATATAAAATACTAGTTTATTATCGTTTTCTTCATCGTATGGGCGACCTATCTGCACAAAGTCTTTTATACATACAACCTGTCTTTTCTGTCGTTTAAGTCTATCTATTTCATCAGTATAAATGTTTTTTACTTTAATCTCATACTCAGTGCTTTGTGTTTGTAGTAACCATTCGCACATCTTTTTAGCAAAAGTATTCTTACTCAATGGTGTATTGCTTACAATCTTAAAAATCTTATAGATTTTATCAATATCATAGCAGTTGCTTACTTTACTCAATTCTATTATCTTCTCCATAAACACACTGAAACTATTCTTTTGACGCTCAACCATTTGCTCATAGTATTGGCCGTGAACTGGTCTTAGTTTTTGAATGTTTTCTGGATCATATTTTTTAATGATACAATATAACCATTTTGCAATCTCAGTTTCATTCTGATAGACATTGTTCTGCCAATCATTTAGTAATTCACTTGCTTCACGGCTACTTAAATCATAGCCCTTAACTACTGCGATTGTGTCTAATAAACTAGTAGTACTGAATACGGGCTCCCAACGTCTATCTTCTGCTGTACTTCCGCCACCAGTCAGTCTTGCAGTTCCTTCATAGTTATTGCTCATCATAAAGAATCTAAACGTTCGTGGTGCTTGCACAGCATTCTCGCCCATTCGTCTTAATCTAAAGTTATGACCACCTGTCAAGTTTTTAAGTTCATTGATGTCCATAGCTCTGTTGTTTGACTCACTGATTTTGACCCATACTTTGCCCCATAACTCACCGTTATGTGTGCCCTGTACAGTTTCTTTTTTAGCTTCACCACAGCATTCTTCTGTAAAGATGATTTCTAATATTCTAAACACAGTATCACGACCAGCACCACCTTTAGCACTACTATCGATATTTGGAGCAAAGATATCATATGGCTTTACATAACTATATGCAATGTAACGTTCAATCTGTTCTTTGTATGTTTGATCGTGCCCAACTAAGTTGCTGAACAGCATATCGAAAGCTTCGTGGTAACTTTCACACTCAATAGGCTTTAACCAATACTTGCGTAACTCATTCATTTGATTAAGTGTGTTCTTACTTTGTGGTAAGAAGCTACGTTCTACGTCCCTGAAGTATCTGTTATTGTCTAATGCAATCTGCTTTAAGTCTCTGTCTGTATCAGCGAACCAATTAGTTGCACCAAACACCATATCTTTCATCGTACTTGTACTGACGATGTTGACTTTTGGCTGATGCCTACGTTCTTGTTCGCTGTATATACAGTACCACTGACTTTCACTACTAATGAAGTATGCATTAAACTCATTCAGTGCCTGACTTACATTCTGCTGACTTTTGATTTTGCTTGTTAGAAACTTTTCTTCTAGTTCTAGTGTAACCTTTTCTAGTTCATTTTTCTGTTTGTCTAACCCTGCTTTTAACACATTTAGTTGTATAACATAATCGTGTCTTAGTTTTTCGTCAATATCTATATTGTTGATTAATGATTGTAATCCTGCTTCCTCAACGTTCATTTTGTTGATTTCATCTTCATACATCTTTTGCTTATTTTCAAGCGACTTTTTAGTTTGAGCCATTCATTTTCCTTAATTTGTTTTGTATCTCTATTAGTTTTGCTTCTAAGTATGTTTGTTTAGGTACCTTAGTAAAACCACCTTTGTCTTTTATCATTTTGATAACAGTGCCAATACTAATCTTTTTGCCAACATTTGATTTATTGTAAAACTTTCTGTATTCCCCTTGCTTACTTTCTGGATAATGATATTTCATAATACTAACACCATCACTAGTTCCAAGCTCATTACAGAATGCCCAAGTAACACGTATCCAAGTATCATAATCGAGTTGTGGATAATGTTTTTTGAGTTCGTCAGCCAACTGAACGATTGCATCGTCATTCAGTTTAGGGCGTTCTATTGGTTCATAGTTTTGAATAGGCATATCATTCAGTAACAATGTTAACCAATATGTTAATATGTCGTCAGGTAGTTGTCTAAGTTTTGTAGTGCTTGGACTATTGATCCAGAAGTATTCTCTGCCATCACTTAACTTACTCGGTGGCATAACACTTTGTCCTCCCCAACGAAACTCTAAGTTATGTGTGACTTTGCGTTTAAGAACATCCCAGTATTCACTTGGAACACTGAATGCTGCCTGACAGCGATATTTTTTACCACTACTCCACATAATCGTATTGAGACTATCTATAGGATGTTGTGGAAATGTTGTTGTCCAGAAATCAATCGCATCTATGCCGTCGAAATCGATAGCACACGTACCATTACTATGTTGACCAAGTTGTAATCCAATGTTATTAGACTGTACCTGTTTTAATAGTAATGGTGCATTCTGCCAGTTGTTGGGATAGGGCTTTTTATCTCCATTAGTGACGTTAGTATAACGCCAGTTGGGCATCAATACTAATTCACTATCAATCATTAAACAATCCAGAACATATCAAGTATAATGCTGCCATAATAATTAATGCGTATATCATTTGTCTCCCCCCAGTTCCTTCATTTCATCTACAATCAGATCCATTTGCTCTAACCATAACTCACTCATATGTGTATCACCTTGATTGCAATACAATTCATTCATCTCTGTTGCGTTCATCAGTTCTTGATGCAGGCTCAGGATATTCACCAATGCTAAATCTTTGTTCATTATTTTCTCCTTAATGTTGAACAGCTCCTTGTCTCTTTTAGCGAAAGATGAAGCCCCCGCCGCTAAACGGGGGACTTCGGTGACAGTAAGGAGTGTCGTGTGCGTCAAAAGTTCAATAATCACGCACATATGTATTTATACATTATTATGATGTGCAAATCAAGCGTTTTCGGGTAAAATACTCATTTTAGAGTACAAACTCTAATTTCTGTTGTTTTATTACAACATATACTACATATAGTAAATACTCTATGAGCAAATACAAATATCTAAAAAGCCAACAACAGATGCGTGATGAACTATTCACGTTATGGGACAACTATGAGGTATATCTATTCTTAGAGGGATATGATTGGGTAAAAAACCGTGAACACGAAATATGCCACATACTAACTACTGACGAACGAGAAGTGTTTATAGAGACTAATCGTTGTGATTGGATACTTAGTGAATATAGGCTTTTAGAATAAAAGAAAGCCCCGGGGAGAATGACTAAAAACTCCAGGGGCTTTGAGGGGAAACGAACTTCTTATTATTATGAACTAAACAAAGTGTAAAGAGACAATAAAGGACATCTACCTTGGCAGGTTTAAATGTTTAGGATAACTGAAATATGCAATTCAGGTTTTGTCTCTTTACACATACTATTTATCAGTTTCGTAAATAAACGTGATTTTATTCTGTGGTGCTACGTAGCTTCCACATAATCTTACCTAAGTCATCCATTTGACCTTCGATGAAGTTGATTAAGCCATAACACTTTTCTTCAACTGCCATATCGTGGCATTCTTCATAGTGATCCATTAGTATTTGACTATCGGCAAGTAATTCACTGACCATCACCAATGCTGTTGGTCGTTCTTTGCCATCTTCAATAGATCCAAGTTCCATTATACGTTTTAAGCTGAATGGTGCAATAGCTTCTAATACACGTAGATGTTCTGGTATACTATCACTTGCTTCATCTGCAAACTCATATACCTCAGCAAATAACTGATGATACTGAACGAAGTCAGGACCAACTACGTTCACGTGAAAGCCGTGCGCTTTTACATAATATTGATAGTTCGTTGCGAACAATCTTTTCATACATTCTATTAGTTCTTCCATTTTATTTACCTTGTATTGTATTTAGTTTATTTTCTATACGCTCTAACATCTTGTTTTGGTTTTCCATTTGATTGTGAACAACTGCTACTTTGGTTGCTAGTTCGTCAATCTTAGTATTCATAGTCATATAGCCAGTGCCACCAAGTCCTAATGACCCGATGACTATCCAACTTATTTGTTTAAGTGTGAATTCCATTATACTGCACTGTTATCGTGGATATAACTCCAGCGACTATGTGTTGTGTCCCAGAATGCTATCATACCATTTGGATTACCACCACCAGCACTATTAGTAACTGCCGCTATCCAACCTACTTGACCAGTGACTGCTGTTAAGTTTGCCGCGGTATAGCTTGATAGTTTCATAAAGCCATTAACGCTGTTGTTGATAGCAACATTGTTTGCAGTAATATTATTGGCCGCAGTTGTATTTGCTAACAAGTTAATTGCACCATTTAGATAACCATCTGTACCAGTTCCAATTGCATTTAATTCAAGTTTAGATCCAACATTACCTGCATTATCATTATATGTAACTGTTGAACTAAAAGATCCAACACTTGTAGTAGTGTTATTACTGTTAGTAATAAAATTAATTTGCATTATTTTATCGCCAGCAACTACTGGTGCAGAGTTAGCAAAACTGTTTCCTCTACTACGATACATAAACATATCACCAAACTCACTGCTAGTAGGAGCATACTGTTGGAATCTGAATGGACTATAACCAGTTGTAGTATTAACATTACTCATTGTTACACTAAACTGTGAATTAACCAAACTAAGTGCGCTGTTAGGTGTTTTATCACCGGTTAGTGTTAATGTACTTGCACCACCACCAGCACCAGCACTAATGTATGTGTTTGCTTGCAAGTTAATATTACTATTAGC
>Ga0209296_1002046_pt1 | contig 14746 bp, 14 predicted proteins | sample S_130206_EF_Meta_FD_187319 | JGI IMG/M metagenome (GOLD analysis project Ga0209296, IMG submission 187319) | Freshwater microbial communities from Lake Simoncouche, Canada to study carbon cycling - S_130206_EF_MetaG (SPAdes) (version 2) | ecosystem: Environmental > Aquatic > Freshwater > Lake ...
AAATAGAACTGTTGCGAAGCAAAATAATAAATATGAAGTTAATAATAATATTGAACTAAATAGCATGTAAATGGTGTCTTTCAGTGCTTCCCCGCCTTTATATACACGCCTTTTATCTTCAACCTTATCAGATTGTTGTTCTTGTGTTATTACAATAGATGTTCCAGGTATTGCTGGTGATTCAAGTGTTCCAGATTCACCATGTTCACCAGGTTCTTTTTGTGATGTTTTTAATGCATCAAGTAAATCTTCTGGTGATTCAGATTCTTCTGCTTCTTTTTTTAGTTCTTCTGGTGATTTATTTAGTGCAGCAAGTATTTCTTCTGCTTTTGCTTTTGGTTCTCCTGGTGTTTTTGCTCCTTCTTCTGGTGTTTTTGCTCCTTCTTCTGCTCCTTCTGGTGCTACTATTGATTCTCCTTCTCCTGGTGCTCCTGCTGCTTTTGCTGCCTCTGCTTTTGCTGCCTCTGCTTTTCCTTCTCCTGGTGCTCCTGCTGGTGCTTCTCCAGCTACTTTTACTGCCTCTGCTCCTTCTGCTCCTGCTGCTTCTCCTGCTGCTTCTCTTACTTTTGCTTCTCCTTCTCCTGGTGCTCCTGGTGTTTTTGCTCCTTCTTCTGCTCCTTTTCCTTCTCCTGCCTCTGCTTTTGCTGCTCCTGCTGCTTCTCCATCTGCTACTACTTCTGCTGCTTCTCCTTTTGTTGCTTTTGCTGCCTCTGCTTTTGTTGCTTCTGCTTCTTTTTTTGCTTTTGCCTCAGCTTCTGCTTTTGCCTCAGCTTCTTTTTTTGCTTTTGCTGCTACTTCAGCTTCTTTTTTTGCTGCTGCTACTTCTTCAGCTCCAGCTCCAGCTCCAGCTTCTCCAGCTCCAGCTTCTCCAGCTCCACCCCGTTTTCCTCTTTTTCTGGTAGTTTTATTTACCATAATTTCTACTTAATTTATATATAATATATAAATATAACAAACATATATTATGTATAACTAAAAAAATGATAGAATATAGCATTGATGAATTAAAATATTATTACAATGAATATGACTATAGCGATAGCCGCGATAGCCGCGATAGCGAGGATGCCATAAATATTAATTATATTGAGGAGACTCTTTCTAATATAATTGATGATGATTATACAAATAATAACATATACCATATATTCCCTGCAGTTGTATGTTCGTTTTTTGCTACTCTTCTAATAAGCGGGGTTATTATGACGGCTTAGCCTGCTTGCGCTGCTTAGCCTGCTTACCCTGCTTGCGGTGCTTAGGCGACATAATTTAATATTATTATTTAAGTTTTCAAACTTATTTAAGTTTTAAAACATATTATTTTTATAAGTATGGCTAATAGTATTACCCCCGCGGGAACATCAAGGACACTTTTTGGTATTGCAACTGGCGACATTATAACAGGCGGAAGCATCACTGCATCATCATTTTTAGGTGTAGGTAAAGATATCACCTTCATAAATGCTAATAATATAACTTCAGGTAATATTGGGGTTTCAAGGGGCGGCACAGGGAACAATAGTTTTATAAACAATGCATTAATATTTAATAGTAATAATCAGTTAATAAGTGATAACAATTTATCTTGGAGGGCTAATGTATTACGAATAAATAACCGAGATTTTCTTAGCGATACAAGCAATTATGTAAGAAGCACTTCTAATAAATTGTCAACCCTAATTTATAATAATACAGATACCCTCGCTCAAAGCATAACATCTAATATAATAGAGACAAATCTAAATGTTAGCAATTATGTATTATCAACAAGTAATACGCTAATACATATAATAAAGACTGAGCAGGCGAATAATGTTATTTTTCCTGCTACTACAACTACGCTTGGCGGCGTCCAGGTTGGCACTGGTCTTTATATTAATAATAACGGCATTATAAGTGTAATACCCGAGATTATCTATACGGTTTTACCAACAATAAACAATACATCTCTAACATTTGCTCAAGTGCAAAATACAGATTACAAGGTATGCAAGTTTGTATATAATTCAACTATTGGAACTACATTTGACAGAGCAAATGCAGGAAGCCTAATATTGCCTATTTGGTATAAATTTACAAATGATAACAAAGTAATCAATAATGGGATTACTATAATAAAGAATAGCGGATACCAGGGATATTTAGCAAATTCCCTAACACGCTTAGAATTGCACGGAGACATCACGATAAAACCGGGTATAGAAGAGATTAATATGGAATTTACGCCACTTAATACCACATATATAGAGCTAAACTGTATAACAGAAACGCCTACTTTTTGTAAATTTGAAATAAACTTTGATATTAACAGCATATTCAAAGCATACAATTATTGGGCTATGACAATCGGCTTCTGGTTAAAGGTTAATATTTACACAGATGAGTTAGTAATCATAGAATTCAGCAATGATAATTCAGGTAATTTGCGTAAATTAAATATGAATTACGCTAACAATACCTTAACATTTTTCATAGACAAAGACAAAGTTCCTGTTATTAGTATCCCAAATATATACACTACATATTGGTATCACATATTATGGTCTATTGAAAGGCTGGATAATGTAAGCAATGTATTTGAAGTTATTGTATATATAAATGGCGTTCAAAAGGCAAATCTTAATATTACTAACAATTATTTATATTTGCTCGGTTTTGCTAATTATGTTAAAAATACCATATCATCTGCAGCAAATACATCTGATTATAATTTTTGCATATCAGATTTTAAAATATATAATTATGCTTTGCAAGACGACGAAAAGAAGGAAGTTTATAATGCCAATTACTATACCAAATATCTCGTGGATTTCAAAGATACCTCAACTATCTGTGATATTATGGCATATGGAGGCGGTGGCGGCGGTAGTTCTAATTATGGCGGCGGAGCAGGTAAATTAGTATATGCCAATGACGCCTATATTGCGAGCGGTCTTAAAACTATTAATGTAGGTCGTGGTGGCTGCGGTTATTATTCTAATATGAGTAATTATCAGTTTGCTCTCAAAGGAAGTGATACAACTTTTGAAAATTTAATTGCAGACGGAGGCGGAGCTATATCAAACTATATATTTGATTATAAGTTTTCTAATATTGTTGTCTTTACTTGCAACTATTCATATTACTCTCCTGCGAGACAGACAATGATACCTGAAACTTTTACTTCAAATATTCTAACAATTATTACAAAATCTTCAAATAATCTTATACATATTGATGGCGGCAGCGGTTCAGGTGATTATGGTGCTATTACAAATTTCAATAATTCAAGCGGTTTAAGGGCATTTCTCGGCAATACCAACAATGTATATTCATACGGTTTTATTGGCGGAGAATATGGCGGGGGAGGCGCGGGGTCTGCGGGCGTTAGCATAGCGGGTGGCGCAGGTTTGTATGGGTTAAATATAAATAATATCAATGTGGATACTGATAAATACTTTAATTTTAATAGCACCATAAATTTTAAGAATGACTTTAATTTATTTAATAGCGAAATAGGGGAACTAAATGGCGGCAATGTATATATTGCTTCCGGTGGAGCAGGAATGAGGCTTGGAACTAATGAAAAAGGCGTTTCAAGCATTGGTTATAATTCAGCTAATAGCGGGAGTGGAGGTAATACAGGGGAAAATGGCAAAAACGGCGCGCTACTTCTAAGAGTTTTGGCAAAGATAGATAAAAAGGTATTACCAATGTTTATTGGCGAAACATCAAATTATGTTGCTACATCAAGCAATAACATTATAGACTTTGTTAAAAATCTCGCAAATCAAAGCGGCTCTTTGTTATGGACGAGGGCGACAAGTAATGTTTATTTCAATTCAGGGAGTGTCGGGATAGGCATTGAGCCTAATAATTATAAATTTGAAGTCGCATCGGGAACAGGGATAACTGGCGAGACTTTGAACGAACTTGCAAATACATACGGCTTTCATACTTCAAATAGCCCTGAAATTTTAATAGCTACAAACATAGTGAATAGTAATATATGCGCTAAATTCAATTCAAGTATCTGGACTTCAGGCAATGTTATATCAAGTAGTGATGAGCGAATTAAAACGAATATTAGGGATTTACAAGATGATAGCGCGCTACAGATGATATTAAATATACAGCCAAAAAAATACAATTATATAGATTTGCAAGCAAGAGGCTCATCGGCTGGCACTGAAATATATGGGTTTATAGCGCAGCAAATTAAGGAAGTAATACCAGATGCTGTTAAAATACAAACCGAGTTCATACCAAATATATTTTCTGTAGCCGATTATAATATCGCTGAAAATATAATAACTTTGCCAGCAGGAAATAGTTCTTTAAACATAACCAAGGCTACCCGAATTAAATGCTATGATATGCGAGATAATATGATAATTGTTGAAGTGATTGAAGCGATTAAAATATTAAATACCATTTCAATCAAAATAAAAAATATTAAATATTACAATGATAAAATATTCGTATATGGGACTGAAGTGAATGACTTTCACGCGCTTAATAAAGAGTATATTAATACTTTAAATGTTTGCGCGGTTCAAGAGCTGCACCGTAAAATACTAACACAGCAGGAAGAAATAACAGAATTAAATGAAAAAATAAATGTGTTGATAAATTATGTTGATCTAAGTAAAATAATGACATTGCAAGAGGAAATCAATGAATTGAGATCGCGTTTTGATGTATTACTCAATTATATTGATTTGAGCAAATAAAATATATATGTATATATGAATGTATATTATAATATTTTTATTATAGTAAAAGTAAAGTAATGTCAGCAGTTCCGGCAGTTCCTGAAAGAGACTTTATTCCGGCAGTTCCCGAAAGAGAGTTTAAAGGCTTGGATTATTCAAATGACAAAGTGGATGAATATAGAAGCGCGTTAGATTCGGGGGTTAATATAAATTCAAGAGATTGTAAAAATAGTTCCCCTATAGATTTTTTATATCTCTCTACTATTAGAGGTGGTCGTAAAACAAAGAAAATGAGCGCAAGCGGTTTAATGACAGCAGGCGGTTGTGGATGCGGTTTAACAGGCGGTGTCCGTTATCGTAAGCGTCGTAGTAATCGTGTATATGGAGGCGGAGGCGAAGGCGAAGATATGAATGATATCAGTTATCCTAATAGTGGCGAAGCTAAAGCGGCTGAAGCTGAACCAGGGGCTGAACCAGGCTATCCTAATAGTGGCGAAGCTAAAGCGGCTGAAGCGGCTGAACCAGGGACTGGAGCTGGCGACCCAGCTATGACAGGTGGATGCTTTACTTGCAAGAAAGGGGTTAAAAATATAACTCATATATATAGCACAATTCATATAATAATTCCTACATTGTATAGCAAATATAAGAAGGGAGTTAGCTTGAAGCCCGTGAAGCCCGCTAAAGCAGCTAAAGCGAAAAGCCCCGCTAAAGCAGCGAAAGCGAAAAGCCCCGCTAAAGCAGCGAAAGCGAAAAGCCCTAAAAAGCCCAAGAAGTAGAAGGCATTAAGGCAAGTAGTGTTCTTTATTTTTCTCATAAGGCATATATTTATGATTGTTTATATATACATTCTTCTTGCCAATTTTGGCGTAATTAGTAATAACAGTTAGCATATCTTTGATTTTAGTGCGAAAATCGCCCAATGATTTGTCTATTTCAACTTGCGGGTCAAACCCATAAAGATGCTTGAATTTATTAGGGACGACAAATATCAAGGAATAAAATATTTCTAAAACATTATTTTTAATATCTGTAAATATCGGCAGGTATGTATTAATATCATATCGGTCTGCAAGTATATACATATAAATTTTCATTACCTTGTCCATATTAATGATCATATTAGAATACCTCGTTTTATCAAACTTCTTTATAAACCGGATGTTGAATAATATGTCCATAAACTCCTTGTTTTTTATTAAAAACTTGACATCCTTGTTGTTTCTGCTAATGTAAAAGTTATCCGTAGATAATTCCACGATATCTTTCACTTCACTAAGTATCTTATCTTCCTTCTTTTTGGTATCCGTCTTGTATTTAGAGTCATTTTCCTTTATATAGTTATTAATATAATAGAATGCTATGATAATTAGGATTATAGATAATAATATAGATGACTTATTTTTGCTTAGAATATAGTAGAATATCGCTAATATAATAATAATATATGAATATCTATTCAATAACTCATTATACATCATAATATTACTATTATTAAATATTTAAATAAAAAAATAAATCTATGCCGATGCTCCGTCAATAAAATAAATAATAAAGGATAATATTAATATCATAATACCAACATAAATCTTCCTGTTATCCTTTGTAAAAATATTATATAATATGTAAATGTAATTATTATTGATATAATCTTTCTTACTATAAGCATCAACAATATCATTAATAATATCTATTAATGTCTGCAGTGTATTTTTATAAAGCTCCTTAATAGTCAAGTTATATATCGGCTTTATTTGCAGGTCTTTAGGTATCTTGTCAGGTAATGTTTCCAGCAAGCTATTTAACTTTAATTCTATCTGCTTCTCTATGTATTTTTCAATGTCGGTTTCCTTAGTGATACCCCGTGTGCCCGCTTCATCGCTCATTTATAATATACACTTAATCGTTTCTTAATCGTATATAATATATTTATTATTAAATAATGTCCATCATATCTATATTTGATATTAGATTGCGCCTGCAGCAATATCTTTTTAACCCTAACTTATCCAAAATATGACCTGTGTGGATCTTTTCAAAGTTTTTATAGACTTCATCAACCTTGTCTGGTTCGTCAATCTTACTCTTCTCTTTTTCATAAAAATCTGCAATATCTGCCATTACTTTCCCGCAAGTGAAACATCTAATCGGTATAATCATATCCTTTTCCTTTATTTATTCTATATAATAGATATATAATCATTTTTTATATATTTGCTGCGTAGTAAATTTCAATATAATAATTATATTATATTATATTAAGAATAATTAATAATGTCATATGCCCCTATATACAATAAGCTTCGCGAACTTGAAGAAAGAGTAGCCCTTATGGAAAGCTCCCCTAAAACTACTGATGAAGGTATCACTATCTCTCCACTTGGTCTAACTGCTGCTGCTACTGTAGATACTACAGCTGTCACAGCGGTCGCAGATGAGTTAAAAAAGGTTAAAGCGGATTTTGATGATCTATTAAAGGAATGTTCAGCAAATTCATCGGCTATTAGCCAATTATCTACAGATCTTGCTGCTGTCGCTGCTAAGGAGGAAGTTGATGCTGCTACCGCTGCAACAGCAGTATCAACTCTTGATGATCTCGCTACCAAGGCGGAAGTCGCTACTCTCGCTACCAAGGATGAGCTTGCTACTCTTGCTACCAAGGATGAGCTTGCTACTCTTGCTACCAAGGATGAGCTTGCTACTCTCGCTACTAAGGCTGAAGTCGCTGATCTTCTCGTAAAGTTTGATAATGTAATTAATGTTATTTCTCAATTAAATGCAAAAATAAATGATGCTCACGAGAAGCTTGCAGATTTATAAGCAGTCCTGGGCTATGAATATTTAGATTTTGCTACTATACATTCGGCAAGCAAATCTTGATCATATTTATATATATTTATAGTATTACTTAAAATCTCATTATTTTTCATAATAGAATATCCTTTACATTTCTTTAAATTATTTAAAGATGTTGTCATATATTCCTTAGCCTTCTTATAATTTTTGTAATTAAAATAGATAATACCCATCATACTTTGTATGTCTATTGATTGTATATTTTGTGAATCGCTAAATATCTGTTCGGCTTTTTTGATATCATCTTCAGTTAAATCCTTCTTTTCCGATAATTGCTTGAGAGCGATGTAATTGTTGTTTAAAAACAGATAATTATTAGGATTTACTGCAGATGTATATAATCCCAGCTTAGAACCCTCAATAAAAGTGATCTTATTATATGATTTTGCGATGTAATTATTATCTTTTAGAAACTTTGATAATGTTAGTTTTATATTTAATTTAAATGTATTTGTCGCCTCGTATAGCTTAGCGCACATTTCCCTATTTCTAATAATATAGCACGATTTGGATATGATAATATTATATAATTCATTGATATTTATATACTTTGCTGGATTATTAACGACATTTAAGCAGGTAAATAAAATATCCCAGGCTGCTTCTGCTGCTTCTGCTGCTTCAGCTGCTTCTTTCGCTGTATTTGCCAAATCATCAATAAGCTCAGTAATATTAGCAATATAATCCTTCAAAACAATAATATCGTCTTCAATTATTAAATGAAGTTCATTGGCTTCGCTTTCCTTGGTATTCTCTAAAATTAATTTATATATGTATCTATGCTTTTCAAAGTTAGATATTTGGCATACATTTAGAGGCGTTATGAGCTCATTATATATGTTATCGCCTGCAAACTTATCATAATTGACGCGAGTATTGAAGGTTGCTATATATTTATTAATGTGTTCTTTTCCTGGCTCTGAAATAACATTTATTTTTGCCTCTATATTTTTTTGAGCACAGATATCTTTGATTAAAGATACAGAGCTGTTGATTGTAGTGCGCCTATTTTCTAATTCTTCAGTATATACAACATATATATTAAGTTTAATCATATTTATTTATAAATATAATTTAGTTTTTATATAATATATATTTGTATTGATATTTCTTATTTATAAAAAAAAATGAATAGTAATACCTATTTGTTTAGGTATTACATTATTACAAGATGAGTGATAGTAATAGCCTTGCCAACCTTTCAAAATTGGAAAAAATTCAACAATACCCAAATAATGAAAAACTAATCACTGTATGTAAATCTTTTGAAGATCAAGAGTTATCATTAACTGTTTCATTTATGGGAAAAAGTATTCCTATTTGTAATTGTAATGCAGTAGGAGATATATTGGAAGATGTATTTTATCCTATCATTAAATATAACTTAGATGACTTTGAAGAAGGACCAAAACAAGCATCACCTGATTACTATGGAATAAATAAACATTTTGAGTTTGAACAGAAGGTATTTATGAAAAACCCTGGATTTGATATAGGAAATTTCACCAGTTATGTAAATATGTTATGTGAAGAAGGCGGTGTATATAAAAAACTTTTCAAAACAAAATATTTAGTATTTGAATATACAATTAGTAATGAAAAAATTAAAATTGTTAAGTTTCATTATCTTAATGTATATAATTTAGTAGGTTATTCGGGCAAAACTCCTATAACTATGCAAATTAAAAAGAACATCTGGTATAATATTAGACCTGAAAGTGTTAAAAAATGGTATTGTTCAGCAAAAACCCCAGAATTATTTATTTATAAAATTATTGAGTGTATAAATCTTTGCCCGCATATTGAAGATAAAATAAACAAAATCGCTACTATAACTAACCAATTTGAAAGTTTACAGCTAAAATATACATTTTAGGACACCTTCAACTACATTAGGAATTACCATATTACCAAATAAATCATATTTGTCTACATCACTCGGTAATTTATATGACAAAGGAAACCCGCATAATAATTTTAATTCATTATCATTTAATTTTCGGATAAATGTATTATCTATAATTACTGCCAATTTATTACTATCTGTTGCCGTTAATGTAGGGGAAGTAGCATTTGGATGCAATATGTTTGTTATTGGGAAACTTAACTTACCTTTGCAAATATTATAACCTAATTCACCTGTTTCGTCATATACTCTTTTTCCTGAAATTAGATTTTTTGGTTTTTCTAATCTCAAATATTTTTTTGCAACCAAATTATCTAACATTTGCGTTAAGTTTGTATCATCCATAAATGTAGCAATTTCATTTAATGTAAGAGGCATACCATCCATCCATACAATATTCTTTTTTTCTGCCCAATGTTTTTTTCTTCTTTCAGTCATAATCTTTTTCATTAAATATCGCTCGCTTATTGTTAAAGTTCCATTAACACCAATATCCCACGAATGAATATTGTTTTGTCCTCCGCGTTTATCTTGCATTTTATAACCAAATAAAGGGGTTTGTGAATGTAATTCCATTATCTTGTTCGCAAAATTACATTCTATGTCAGTATATTTGGCTGCGTAATCTATGATACTATTTAATGTATTCTCTTGATTACCATACTTAATTTTATCTAAATCAATATATTTTTCCAAAGAACATACAATAAACACTCTTTCTCTATTTTGAGGAACACCAAAATCGGTTGCGTTTAATTTTTTATAACTTACAAAATAATCAATTTTATTAAACTCATCGCATATTCTTTTTAGAGGTTTCCCATTTTCAAGAATAATTAAGTTTGACACATTTTCAAGAATTACAGTCTTTGGTTTATATTTTTTACATATATCTATAATTTTGAATATTATCCCACCTCTATCATCGTCAAACCCCTTTTTATTTCCTGCAGAACTGAAAGGCTGGCACGGAAAACCAGCACATAATAAATCAAAACTATCTATCTCATTAATTTCCAAAATATTTAATTTTTTATTATTTTCATTGAAGTTCAAGTTATATGTTTTTATAGCATCATCTTTGATATCTGCAGACAATACACAATGAAACTTAATGTTTGTGTTTTTTTGTTGAAAATTTTCTAATGCTACTCTAAATCCTCCAATCCCGCAGCATAAATCAATATAATTAACAATTTTACAATCTGAATTTGGTATAGGTATTATTGAATTATTTTCTCCATTTGTTTCAATGTTAATATTAGATATATTAGGTGTTAATTTTATTGAACTACCCGTTGTAATTCCAAGTTCTTTGCATTTCTCTAATAAGTCTTTTTTATTCATTTTTGAAAGATCCATATGTTCCATTATATTGTTTATAAATATATATTATGCTATACTATAAAATCAATTTTTTATGTATTATGTAATATATATTATAAAAAAATTATATATAAAATTATGTATAGCATAATATAGCATAATATGATTAATGAGGATATTATATATGAATATGAATACAATAATAGAATAGTAATAGTCGGCGATATACACGGAGATATAAGACGATTTAAGGATATATTGATAGACGCCAAAGTAATTAATAAAAACATTGAATGGATCGCAGAGCCGAAAGATACCATAGTTATACAAATGGGCGACCAAGTTGATAGTATTAATCGCGACCAGTCGCTTGAAGAATGGGAAGTGTTACCTGATGTAGAGATGATATATTTTACTAATTTGTTGAATAAAATAGCGATGTCTAAGGGCGGTCGCGTAATATCTTTAATAGGAAACCACGAATTAATGAATATTATTGGGAATTATTCTTATGTATCTCCAAAGAGTTTAAATGATGATAACTATAAGCGCCGCGAATTATTTAAGCCGGGTGGCACACTATCTGCAATATTAGGACAGCGTCCTCTTGTGGTTAAAATAGGGCAGCTATTATTCTGCCACGCAGGATTAACATTGGATCATTTAAATATACTTGGAAAATACAATAAGGATGTCTCATATATCAATACAATTTGGAAGAACTTTATTAAAAGCAATGCAGTTTTCTTAGAAGACAAGGAGATATTTGACAAGATAATTCTGGATAATGATGGTATTTTATGGACGAGAGATTTAAATGTTCAAGGCGATATAGAAGCATTACTGAGAAAACTGGGATGCGTCTATATGTTCGTAGGACATACTGTGGTTGATGGTGTAAAACTGATAAACAATTGCATATGGTATACTGATACGGGAATATCCAGAGCATTTGGGAACGACTCCAGTCAATATATTGATATCTTTGAAAATCAAATAAATATTAGGAATATAACATATACTAAAAAATGATGTATATATAAATATATAATGCAGTAATATATATATATATATATTATATCAAAGTAAGACAATGGATACCTATACTTTTGATTTGCTAATTGATAATAAAACTAAGGAGCTAATGGAGATATATGAAGGTAAGGTAAGCAATGCAAGCAATGCAAGCAACTCTAAGAAAAACAAAAAATTGACTACTGATCCTACTGTCTTAGACTTAGACTTTAATAGTAGGAAGCTTATCGGCCAAATAAATGCTGCATTTGACAAAAAACTCAAGAATTCAAAGGCATACAAAAAGAAATGCGAGGATGAGCTGTCTAATTCTGCACCGCATTAGTAAGAATGTCGCGAAGGCCGTGAAAGCATATAAATATAAATTGTATTATAATACATATATGTCTTTGACAGATATTAATCAAAAGATTGACCTATGTCTTTTAGCATACATCCCTGATATTATTGACGCGGCCGAATTTAACACCGACGAGGTATCTCTTGAAGTATATAATGTATTAAATAATAATTCTAAAATACATAACAAGAATAACATAACGGATAACAGAGACAAGATCTATACATATGATGTGGTTAATAAGCGTGTCGCCGCTATTAAACAATATCGGAGCGAATTGAAGGTATTACTTCAATTACCGCTAATGAAGCAGAGGACGGTTGAATGGTTTGAAGCAAGGAAGACGCGGCTTACGGCGAGCGACCTTTATGATGCTGTTAAAGGCGGCAATGTTAGCATTAGATTGGCGAAGAAGAAAGCTAATATTGTAATTGATAACATTAATTACAATGCTATTCCGGCGTTGAAATGGGGGACAATGTTTGAACCGATGGCGACACGATGCTATTCGCATAAGATGAATAAAATCGTAATTCACGATTTCGGGTTAATATGCGATACGGATAATAAGCATTTTGGTGCATCTCCGGATGGTATTAATGAACTTGGAATAATGCTTGAGATTAAATGTCCATATTCGCGGAAAATTATGGATGGCATAATACCGGATAAATACAGGATGCAAATTCAGGGACAGCTGGCGGTTTGCAAGCTAAAGGAATGTGATTACATAGAATGTATTTTTAAATCTATAGAGGATGAGGAAGATTACTTAGAATTGGATAATACAATCAAACACGGTGTCATTGCGGAGTTTTATAATTCTAAGGGCGAATATGTATATTATTATAGCGAACCTAATCAAACCCCTAAGGAATGCTTGGAAGAGATTAAGAATAATCGCAATAATTATATTAATGAATATAGCTGCGCTACTAACGGCGCTAACGGCACTTTAAAGTTTAGCAAATATACATATTGGAAATTGGATGAAATGATAATCCAGCGCGTAATATTTAATGCAAATGAATGGATTAATATTATTCCAAAAATCAATGCATTCTGGGAAACAGTTGAAGAATATAAGATGCTTCCAATAGAAATTGGAATAAAAAAATATAAATTTGTTGATGATGATGACGATGACGAAGATGATAATACAAAAGCTAAAAGCGGCTAAAGCGGCTAAAGCGGCTAAAGCGGCTAAAGCGGCTAAAGCTAATGAATTCAAATATAATAATTAATTTTTATAATTTTCTTGTGCCATAAGACAATATTCTCGTTATGCATCTAATATCTTAAGTAGTTATTATCTAAGATTTCCATCCGGTTATGCTGTTTGTGTATAGCCATATATCTATCTATCATATTTAGAACCATTATGTCATTTGTCATAATAAATTCAAGAATATACTTAGCCATATAAAACATAAATAGCACGCATACCAATATATTTGTCATTTCGTTTGTCATTGTATTTTGCTATTGCTTTGCTGTAGCTTTGCTATTGCTTTGCTTATTAAATACTAAGATAGATATCAATTTTTTAATTTTGATGGTAAAAAAAGAACAAATTAATGATTTATGAATTTATGAATTTATGAATTTATGAATTTATGAATTATGAAGGCTCTTGTATCATATTTTTATCACCATCGTCATCACCTCCGTATTTATCTGAGAATGGATTAACATAATACATCATAGTAAATGCAGCATCCATATTATTGGGCGTGGTTGTATGATCAATACATTTTGCAGTATAATTGGGTAAATCAAATTTCGGCAAAGGGGTTTTAAAGTTTGTATTTATAGTAGCTGGAGGAGAAGAGGAGTTATAAGATAAGCATCCGCAATTAAGTGTTAGCGATTTATTGCATTTTATATTACATAATTCATTATCGCTATAATGAGGCGACATTGTAGTATCTAAAAATGTAGATATAAGCTCTGTTTGTCTCAGCTTATTAGTCGTTTTAAGTTCCATACCTTGGCCTTGCTTGTATAATGGGAATATAATTATTATTTGGCAGTATAATGATGATGCAATAATTTTAGAGTCAGTAATATCAGTATTTGCGCGATTGACTTCATTGTGATCGCTTGTATTTGTTACAAAACTTTGAACACCTTCCGCATTTATTTGTTCATAATAATAGGGATTTCGGTTATTTAATATATCAATGCGGGCATCCAAAGTTTTCTCTATACCGCCACTTCTATTATCATTTTTATATTTTAAATAGGGAGCTTGCGATATACATACATATACAGGGCCTATTATTTTATCGCTAAGCTTAGCTCTTTCAGCTTGTATTTTTGATAACACATAGCTAAAAAGACTAATATCATTATATAGGAATACGGCATCGCCTGTATATTTTATATCGGCGTCATAAAGAACTTCTCTTAATTTATGTGGCGAATTTTTCAAGCATCTGTAGGCTAATAAATCAGAATAACTCATTACATCACAGTATTGCGAATATTGATGCGATGGGTTTTGAAGATTGCTTTTATTATACACTGCTGCATTTTCAAATCTATTATAGTTTCCTGTGCGAAATTGGGAGTTGGGGTTTTGCAATT
>Ga0209296_1002047_pt1 | contig 14737 bp, 17 predicted proteins | sample S_130206_EF_Meta_FD_187319 | JGI IMG/M metagenome (GOLD analysis project Ga0209296, IMG submission 187319) | Freshwater microbial communities from Lake Simoncouche, Canada to study carbon cycling - S_130206_EF_MetaG (SPAdes) (version 2) | ecosystem: Environmental > Aquatic > Freshwater > Lake ...
GGTGGGACCTTCATCTCCTGGTGCACCAATTTTCCCTGTTGGACCTTGTGCACCGGTAGGACCTTCATCCCCTGGTGCACCAATGCCTCCCTCGGCACCGGTAGCACCTGTGGGACCACGATCTCCTGGTGCACCAATGGTTCCCTGGGCACCGGTAGGACCGGTGGGGCCTTCATCCCCTGGTGCACCAATTTTCCCTGTTGGACCTTGTGCACCGGTAGGACCTTCATCTCCTGATGCCCCCACGCTACCAGTAGCACCTTGTGCACCAGTAGGACCTTCGTTCCCTGTTGCTCCAATTGCACCAGTCACCCCTAAGCCAGTAGGACCGGTACTTCCAATCTGCCCTGTTGGCCCAATAGTACCTGTTGCCCCTGTAGGACCTCCTACCGTTCCGTTTGCATAAATAACAACCGATCCATTATTACTAAAAAAATCAATACCAGCTCCTGCTTCAAATTGAAAGGTATTAAATACATTGGATGCAACTGTACTAAAAACCGTTGTACCTGATGAAAAACTCATGGAGTTGTAGGATCGTAATACAGTTGAAACAAACCCTGAAATATCACTCCAATAGGTACCACCACGCCCATCAGCATAGAGAATTTGATTTGCCGGAATAGGGTTATTAGTATCAGTACGAAAATTTAATGAGCGTACCATTAATTTATCATATTCCTTATTTTGTTCTACTTTTCTTAATGTTTGGAGCGTCGTTATGCTCATTCTACTAAAGAGAACTAAAAAAATATTAAATTTGTTTTAATTCATTTCCAACAAGTTGACCAAGGTACCTACCTTTTCGCGAAGGATCTGAACGATCCTTTGTGATATCAGCCTTATAGACCTTGCCTGTATCTGTAACAATGCAGTATTTATTATTAATTATATCAAGTCAATCCTTCTTGGCGCCCTTGATGACCTTGCGGCCAGTGGCAGGAGCGGGAACGGGCTTGGGCTCCTCGGCAGGAGCCTCCTCCTCAGCGGACTCCTCGACGGGAGCCTTGGCCTTGGTCTTGGAGGCGGCGGGAGATGCCTTGCTCTTTGTCTTCTTTGCTGCAGCAGGAGGCGCGGCATCAGATTCTGCAGCGGATCCCTCCGCAGCGGATCCCTCCGCAGCGGACTCTTCCGCCACAGGAGCGGGAGCGTTGTCGGCCTTCCACTTTGCAGCGAATGTATCATAATCACTTGAATTCTCTTTCTGCATTGCATCGGCAAACTTATTTACATTACGATTTCTGAAGAGAGGATCCTTCTTGCCAGTCTTGGTCAATGCCTTCTCCTCGGCCTCCGTGTAGTCCGAAGGGTACTCGTAGGTATCGAGGCAATGCTGCTTCCATGCCTTCTTCAAGGCGGCAGCAGCCACCTGGGCGGCATTAGGAGTACGCTTCTTCTTCTCCTTCTTCTTGCTAGATTCAGTATTACCAGCCTTCAGGGCAGCAATCTCTGCAATCTGAACATCATTTTGGGCCTTCAGGACTTTAATCTCACCCTCAACGGCAGTAAGACGGGCAAGTACGGTTGCAAACTCTGCTTTCGAAACGCTCATCTTTTGTTTTGTATTTATTATATATATTTATAGAAATGTTTTTTTTTCAATTTTTATCGAAAAAAGGAATAAGGGGCTCTGCCCCTTATTCCTTTTCACGATGAAACATTCCTTGCAAAAATCAAGTTCGCAACGCGAACTTGATTTTTGTGAAGCAATTTTTATCGAAAATTCCCATGAGCGCTTTGCGCTCATGGGAATCCACGTTGGATAGATCCAACTGCAAAGCAGTCGGATCTATCCTAGCAATTTTTATCGAAAATCTCTGTGAGTAATAGGGAATGAGTATACTTACTCCATCTGTACTATTTTATACAATTCATTTACCCAATGCAGATACTATTGTAGGAATTCTTCCATTCCTTCTGTTTGGAATGTTATTATTAACAGCTTTCTTTGCATCGTTTATCTCCTATCAACAATTTTTGTTTATTCCCGATGATAAAACACAAATTGTATATTCTGATTGGTGGATATCATTAATTCCACTTGGATTATTAGGACTTATACTTATACTACTTATGTTTATAAGTATGTTTATAACATCTCCTGTTACTCGTTCTGTTCTAAAAAAATGAGACTCTTTAAATATAGATTCTTTAAATTATAAAAATGGCAACTATTCAGCTTGTAAAAGCAAGTGTACAAGGAACCGTTTATTGGATTGAACAAAAAGATGCGGAAGCTCGTGTCTATACCTATACTCCAGACAGCTCTTTCTTACTCTTTCTAGGAATTCTAGAACGATCAGAGGATAAACAAATGATGAGCAAATCAGATGGATGTTTGGCTGGTTGCCGTATAAAATTTCGACCGGATCTTAAAGAAGCTCTCGAGCGATTTTCTCATACGATACTCGCTCCTCCTCCGAGCTAAACGACCATTTATACTTGTGAATTGCATTAAATGTACTTACTTGTATATACATGGACATATCTCCACTCTTTTTAATTCGTTCTCCCTCCGTTATCGATGTACTCAACAAGAGTCCACTGGAAGGTTGTGATGTTTCATAACTAACTTTTGTATAAATTGTACTCTGTTGAACAAATTTATTACGTTCTGGTGTAAAATCAATGGTTGGATATTGAGCAGTATGGAGTACCCGTCCCCGATTATAATCTAACTGATCACTTGTCTGTAAAAAGGTATACCACCGGGTTCCAAAATTCCCAGCATTCATTCTCGCTCGTATTAAATAATCACAATTTTCAACTGTTTCAAACATATTCCACTGCCGTCGAAGATTATTAATCTCAGCAGGAGTTTTATATTTATACCAACTAGCATTAAATGGATATTGGGTACGAGTACTCATTCTATAGAAGGAATATGTTTGCAATGCAAATATATTCCTTACTGTATATTAGAAAATGGACGATGTACTTATACTTTCGGTAACTATAATTGGCTTTATTTATTGTTTTATATTTGCACTAGGTTCTGCAAAATTATCTTATAAATATAATTCAAATAACGGTTCTTCTTCAGGATTTTTATGGTCTATTCTAGCCTTCTTTTTTAGTAGTTTCTATTATCCATTTTATGCACTTGTACTAGATCGCGATTGATCCTTTACTTCTTGTTTCAATCGTTCCAAATATAAAATAGCATCCATCAATTCTTCCTGAGTATGAGTAATCCAATCCAGGACTTTGAGATCCGTCCGATCCAATGTCACTCCATATTTTTTTTGCCCGACCGCTGACCGTTCCAAAAACTTTTTAATTACAGCATCTACAATGCTATCACCGGAACTCATGATTCTATATTCAATTTCAATAAGCTTAAGTAGAGATGACCGCGGTTGAATTATTTACATCGGTTGCAAATAACCTTCCAGCTGCTGCAGCAACACTTGGTACCTATTTAGTATTTAGTGTTGGATTCTTTCTAATCAGTTTGTTTCTCTATTCATATGGTGCAGCTAAGCTATCATATGCCTATAATACTTCCGTCGGATCTTCGAATGCATTTTTATGGTCCATTTTAGCTTTTTTCTTTAGCGGATTCTATTATCCCTTTTATGCTTATTTTGTTAATCCTGTAGGAGCTTCTCCTGCATCAACCCTTCCTTCCCTTGTAGGAGGGCGTAGAAGAAAATAATTACTCTGCAAACATTATTTTGCAAAGACCATTCTCAATTTCCAACACATTCCACGATTGTCCATAAATTTTTAAATAGGCTGTACGATTTCCGCTTCGGTAATCATACGGAATAGAATTTAATGTAATGTAAAAAACAGGCCGAGTGGCACGAGTTACATTTAACGTCCCTGCAGGTTGCTTCTCTTCCACCCCTCCAAAGGACATCGTATAAATTTCATCCAAATTAGTTCGAACATGTTTCCAATACGGTATAACATATTTATAAACATCAGTAGAAAGAGGTTGTACTCGATCTAGATTAGCAATATTCAATCGCACTGATGTTAAAAAGGGAGAAGCATCTGCAGCCGTATATACATTCAATAAATTACTCATCACCGATCCCTGTGATTGTACAGCAAAGAAGAGTTGTGAAATAGGTCCAATCAAATCCAATCGTAAAGGAAGTGTTACAGGTGTTACAGTGGCTAAATTAAATTGATTGTCTTCCAATGTAATTAACTGTTGTTGCATTTGAACTATAGGAATTTGCCAGGAACGAGATTTTAACCAGAGTCGAACATCCTTGGGAACATAGACCTGCACCGCTTCTAAACTTAATCCAGGAGCTGCAATTTGATCCCTCGCTAAAATCACTTGCGAGGTATCCACCGGTCCATTCTTCACAGCTTGAACAGAAAGCCCAAACCCCCACGGGGGCTGAAACTTTGTTCCAGCACTCGAAACAATCAACTCCTCTAACGGTCGTATCAAAACTCGCAATCGAAGACGCGTCCCTGATAAAGCTATCAACGGCAACCCAGGCGATTCAGCAATGGGAATGGGAACATAATACGTTGGAGGTGTAGCACTTCGTCCAACCGCTAAGACACTTTCATACCGAAATCCAAGGGATGATCCTAGCGCAACGGTTTGCACATCGGATCGAGTCTGTGCACTTATCCAAGCCAATTGCTCCCCCCAAAACTCCTGTAATAAAATTTGATCATTATATAATTGTATTCTTTCTAATGCATAATATCCTACTCCATTCACATACCCCAATGTAGAACCATCCAGTAAAGTAACCAATCCTGTTGGATTGGCTGCAGCTGCTGCAGAAGGGAGCCAGGTGGGTAACGTCAAACGTAGCCTAAGATCGCGTATTAAATCACCACGATGTTCAATCGGAAATTCCACCCAATTTCCAAAAGCTCCTGCATTGCGTGGCTGCGTTACATAAATCTCCTCCGTAAACGATGCACATTTGCTGTAAAGTCCATTAAATAAAGATCGTTTGGCATCATGGGTAAAGTAAGTATCTTTCTTTCCCCGTGAGACTAATTCTAACAATCCTCCATTTCGGGTCGTACTCATCCTATTGATAGCAAAGTTAAATTACACTATTTACAACCGAATAAAATTGATTTCATAATTTTCAAATAAAGAAGAAGATGGTGGCGCCCACTGTCCTCTACGATGAGAGGAGTGTTTAACGCCATCCTGTTCCTGTACAGACTACCTTAATGTGGTAAAACCAGGAAAGAAACTAATGCTGGGTGTAACCCAACCGTTATTTCTACCAAACTACAGAGTGATTGTTGTCTGCCATTAGGCGACCTTTTACTACTGGTCCACAAAGGAAGATCGATGGCTGCGGCGGGGTTTTCCTTTGTGGAACTAAGAATGAGTGTTTTTTGCGTTTTTTTCATACACTCTCCGCCTTTCCCAGCAACTGTGAATTGGCCAAGATAATAGCAGCGGCTCCTCCCATGGCCAACCAAGACGGTTTTTCACCTTCAAAAAGCCATCCAAATATATACGCCGCTACAATGCCAAAAAAGCTCAAAGCTGAAAACGCCACCGTAGAAACATTTGGAATTGTAAAAAATCGTATTCCATATCCTACAAATCCAATAAATAAATTGAATAAAACCATAGCCAACCCTGACGTAAACGTCAGGGGACCAGCTTCCCCTTTCCATAGTCCACTCAAGGCCAATCCTCCCCATAACAAGAAAGAACCTCCATACATTTCTAACATCCGTTTCCAGGGGAGAGTTTGTTTGGGAAGATCACGGAACCACATATAAATTCCAGTCTCCGTTGCAGCTGCTAACAATGCAGCTGCAACTCCTATCATATTCCACCCTGCTTCAGAAGGTTTTGCTAACATAACCGCTCCCACCAAAGCAACACCCATCCATACCCATGTTAGAGGTTCGATCTTCTCTCCCAAGGCTACAGAAGCTGCTACTAAATTCATCACAGGATAGGTATAAAATAATGCCATTGCATTCCCAGCTGTTAGAGTTGAAAAAGCTTTGTAACTGGCTCCTACATGGACCAAGTTTAACAATCCTCCTGCTAATAAAATCAAGGGGGATAGATTTGTTAGAGATTGTCCCATGGCAAGAGCCATTCCCATCGCGGCTATTGAATAAATACCCATCCGAAATCCTACCTGTGTAAAAATGGATGCATCTGTCTGCTTAATCAAAATAGGATAGGCTGATAAAACAATTTCACTTACAAAAACTAGCCACTCATACATTCCCCTAGTAAGGTAAAACATAAAGCATTAAAACCAATGAATGGATAAATGGCTACCTTTCCACGATTGGGAGATTTGAGTGGATCCTTGTTTCAACCCATTCCCTCTCCGACGCCGTACAAGTTAATCGGTTCTACAACTCGTCCTAGAGTAATGATTACCTCTGTAAAAATTCCGGATGAGCATATCTTTGCTAACGGTCTTTTTCAAAATGTATATATTGTCTACTGCATGTTGGAAGCAATGGGCTACGAGCCCTGGATGTTGGTTGAAAATAATAAAAATCATGTAGATGCAAAAGTTCATAAGAAATACAGAATGTTAGATTTTCCAGAATACGTTGCAAAACCTTTTGGAATTGTTGCCTATATTGAAATGGCCATGTCGTGCGATCCAAGCATCCGAAAGTTTTTTCGTTCTATCGGTGCTAAAACAGTAAAAGTCTATCTTGGAAATATTTTAAATATTGATATTGAAACCATTACATTTTACCGTGGTATGAACTTTAGTCATCATATTGCTGGTGAACTAGATGAGATTTGGGTCAGCCCCCATTATGATTTTCATACCGATTATGCCTCCTCTGTCAATAATATTCTAGGAAAAACACGAATTGCTCCTTATGTATGGGATCCTATGTTTATTGAAGAAACAGGTACTAAATATAATTCGGATGATGTTCCTTCTCAACGACCCTTTCTCATTATGGAACCCAATATTTCCTTTCAAAAATGTTCTCTCATTCCCATTATGATTGTAGAAGCCTTTCAACGTCGCTCTCCGTCTCTCGTAGGAGAGATTATAGTTATCAATGGAGCAAAACTTCTTGAAAATGCATATTTTAAAGAGAATGTTCTGCCCTATTTGGAAGTGGCTAAAGTAGGAAAACTAAAATTGGTTCCTCGTGCAAATGTGGTTAACCTTATGAAAGCAGTTCCTCATGCCATTGTGGTGCAACACCAGTGGAATAATGAATATAATTATTCTTTCTTGGAATTTATGCATATGGGCTACCCGGTCATTCATAATGTAAAACGATTTCAGGAATACGGATATTATTACGAAGGAGGCAATTTTGAACAAGGTGCTGATAAAATTCAATCAGTAATTAAAGATCATGATGCTAATAAACATTCTTATGCTTCACAGATAAAGCAGCTTACTTGGCGATTCTCCATCCATAATCCTGATAACCATATACGATGGAATGAAATGCTAGGAAGTAAATCAACAAGTATAGTTGCAAAACCAGTTTAGTATGCACCTTCATATTACAGACGTTTATTCAAAAAGTCTTGTATGGATATACTCGGTTCATTTAATATTACTTTATAGACTTGAATAATATTTTTATTGCTAATAAGCATGAATAATAAATAGGCTATAATTAAATATAAATTGTTCATCATGTTAGAAATTGTTAGAACGGGCGGCAACCATAAAAACGGAAGACTGTGAAAAAGAATTACAATAAATATTAGTTTCCACCAAGATTCTTTAACAAAACCATATAAAAAATGAAATGTTCCACCTAGGGCAGACATAATATTCAATGGATAGGGATTAATAGGATTTATACCAAATCCATATAGGATGGCAGCAATAAAAGACCATGCCGAAAAGGTATGGTACCACTTGACAATCATTTCTATTTATTAAATATATTTACTTGATCTGGCAATATAATATAGACCCTTAGAAATGAAACGGTCAACACTCCTACTCTTATTAGGAATTAGCATCATACTTGTTGGAGTCTTTGCTTATTTTGCATATCAATATGCAGTTAGTTCACCCTACCGTATTTCCTCTGAGGAAGCAAAGCATTTACTGCAAACAAAGCAGATTGATTTAGTGTTAGATGTGAGGACGGATTTGGAACGCAGCACTCTTGGATACTATCCTAATTCTGTTCATATTCAAAGTGCTGATTTAGAAAAAGAAATGCCAAAACAGTATCCTGATAAAAACATTCGGATCTTAGCCTATTGTAATACTGGACATCGAGCCCGTTTAGCCACCGATAAACTTCACAAATTAGGGTATACCAATGCAAAGTATATTTCTTCTCAGTATACAAGTTTACAGTAATTCAACAGATTTCTTTGTAAGAAATAAATTGAATTTATCGACGAGAACGAAAACGAGGTGCACGAGGTGCACTTGGTGCACTCATAGTTGTACGATTCACTACAACGGAAGGACCTCCTCCGTATACAAAGGAAGGACCTCCTCCGTATACAACGGAAGGACCTCCTCCGTATATAACGGGAGGACCTCCTCCGTATACAACTCCTCCCGTAGAGACTCGGGAAAATAAATAAAAAAATCCAATTACAAATAGAATTAAAAATACAATAGATATAATATTGTAAAACATTTCTACTACGTCAAGAAATGTGTCTACTGAGTTAGATCTCCCCATTTATCTATTTATTGACAGAATTTATTTAATAGATTAAAAATGATTTTCTTTTCTATTTTTAATAGAACTGAAAATAAAATGGCCTTGTGGGTGGACCTCTACAAACCAACTAAATTATCCGAAGTAATTGGCCACAAAGAAATTATTGAAGAACTTTATAAATGGTTATCCACCTGGAGTTCCAAAGAGAAACCGATTCTTTTAACGGGTCCCCCTGGGATTGGTAAAACAACCTTGGCTCATTTGATTGCCAAGCGCTGCAAATATGAAGTGGTGGAAGTGAATGCCAGTGAAGACCGATCCGCAAGTGCTGTAAAAAAACTATTCCTAGGAGCCACCACCTCTAGCCTAGATAAAAAATATGTAATGATTTTGGATGAAGTCGATGGAATGAGTTCTGGAGATCGTGGAGGAATTTCCGCGATTGCTACGGCTCTAACATCCTGTAAATTTCCTGTTATTTGCATTGCAAATGAAAAGGGAAATCCGCAAAAGATGCGGCCCCTCACATCAGTTTGCACGGTGTTTAAGATGGCCAGACCGACAAAATCAACTATTGCAAAAGCAATTTATGCAAAACTCGTAGAACCTTTAAAACTTTCCATTAAATTACCAGATCTAGAATCTTTGGTGGAACAGAATGGCAATGATATTCGAAGTATAATTAATTTCTTGCAGTTTAAAGGATCTGCTGCCAAGGATGATTTGTTGCGACTAGATGCATTTTCAGCCGCTGGAAAACTCTTCAATTCCTCTGCTCCCCTTTCCTATCGTTCTGAATTAGTTTTCATAGATTATGGAATGGTTCCGTTGATGGTAGGAGAAGCCTATCCAGCTGCTTCTAAATCAAATATATTTAATTGTAGTGCAGCAGCCGATGCCTATACCTTTTACGATCTTCTGGATACAAAAGTATATAGAGGACAACATTGGGAATTGATGCCTCATGCGGTTCAAGCGGTGGTTACCACCGCAACTCTGGCAGAAGGTCCTGCCCCCTGGAATTTATTCCCCACCTGGTTGGGCAAACAATCCAAAGGATCCAAACACCACCGATGGCATCGCGATCTATCCCGTCGATTGGGAAGTGATTGCCTCGATGCAAAAGAATTATTGCGAATGAAACTCTTTCAACCAAAACCAGCAAAAGAAATTGTAAAAACATTAGAAGACTTGCATCTAACACGAGATGACATGTTAGAGGTTTTGACAGATACAATCTTTGAAGGAGATGAAGCACTTGTGAAATTAGATACAAAGATCAAAAGTGGTATTACAAGAGAATGGAATAAACTTCATCCAACTGTTAAAAAGGCAGCTACAGAAGAAGACGAAGAAGTGGAAAGTGAAGAGGATTAAGAATGTTTATTTCGTCTAGTTTTTGTAGAACGATTTGTACGAGTTTTTTGAGTGACATTACTTTTTAAAGGAATATATTTAATTCGCATTCCTGATGGACATAATTCAAAATATGCAATAGAATTTTTTGCTGGATTCTTTCGCCCATAGGTTCGTAAACTACCTTTAAAAAACATTCCAAGATATTCGTTGTGAGCAAACCCATATGCATAGACACTTCCTTTTACTGATATAAAATTGGGAATAAAATTTTTTGTAGTAAGTTCATATTTTGTTTTTTCAGGTTGAAAAAAAGCTCCTCCCTTCTGAGTATTCTGTTTTTTATTGGAATAAGTTGATTCTTCAGGAGACAATTTTAATTTTGTAATATCTTCTACAATATCTTTAAGTTTAGCTGCATGGGATGCATCTCCTAAGAAGATTGACTCAGGAAAAGGCCATGTAGCGGGATCTCGATATCGTGTGCGACTATTTATACCATAAAATTTACGAATATTATCAATAGAATAAGGTCGTCCATTTACTTCAGGATAAAAATCAGTAGATAACGGTCGAAATCCAGGATGGGAAAATCCAACAGGAAGCATTGGAATCAAATCATTTGGACCCACTAACCCTCCTACCAACAATTGCGTTGAAGCAGAACGAGCCGGTACTTTTTGTGAAACGACACGATCAACTGTTACAAATCCAGACTCTAAATGACGATTAAAGGTGTTTCTAGCTTTATCTCCAAATACAGCAGGAGCTCCATAGGTAAGGATATGTATGCTTTTTACCTTTTTCATAATAGGAAGCGTTCCAGATGCTTTTCCTTCCGCTAAAATAAATCCAAAGAGGGTGCAATAAGCACCACCTAGAGAATGTCCACAGAGAAATAATCGACTTTCTGATTTAATATGATCTGTTAATGCTTTATTAAATGCAGACCAACCATCTATAATAGGTGTAACAAATGCACCGGTTACTTTATTTCCTGTCTCTTCCATTGTAATTCCAATTTTTTTTAACATAGGAGTAATATCAGAGGGAGTAAATTGTGCAAGTATATCATGTTTAAAATTGTTTAAACTTGAACTTCCTTTAAATGCAATAAATAGATCATCTTTTTTAAAAATGCTATTTTCATTTTTTATTAATTTATTAGCATTTAAAAAAATACATGTCAAATCATCAGGTGTAGAAATGTATGTTCCATATTTTACATCTCTAGGAGATGCAACTTTTAAAGAATAAGATTCCATCGGCCGACCTGTATTATTTCCCTGTTGACTGTAAATAGGAACTGTAAGTTTATCAGAATATCTATCATAATATACATCTATTACTTTATTAACAACGTCATTTGACATCCCAAATGATGTTTCAATTGCATATCGCATAACACCAGTATCCATATATACTAATCGTGATATCTGTGCACCAATATAAAGTGCGTGTTCATATTTTTTAAATAATTCGGGACCCACTTTAACACCAGTCTCATTGGATACTTTTTTATCAATGCCAAAACAAATCGGACGAAGAGTAGAATCTATTCGAATTGGAATCGACATTCTACATAGGCTATATATAATTTGCAAAACAAATTGTATATACCTTATTTAAATAATAATTATTTTTTACTGGCTAAAAAGGCCTGAATTGCTTCTACTTGTTCCGCACTCACTTCCAAGGTCGCCATCTGAGGCGCCAAGGGTTCCACTGCTGTAGAAGCCGAGTTTGATACAGCTGTAACAACCTGATGAAGAACCGGTGTTTCAAACGGTATATCACTGTAGGCTGGATGATTGGAGAGAACCTGCGTGACCTGCGGTGGTAATACTGATGTTAGTTGCGAAGGTACTATCGATGTGAGTTGCGGTGGAAGAGTCTGTGCTAATTGTTGTACCGAAGGAGGCAACGCAGACGTTAGAGTTTGAACCGCTTTACTAGGATCTTCAGCAATTTGTAAAGCGGTTTGCAATCGAGGATCAGCTTTTGCTTGTTCTACTTTTGCCTTCATAGAGGGAGGTAACATGGCTGTCATTTCTGCTTCTTTTGATTTAGCAATTTGTAGCAATCCCTTCAAGGAGCCTCCCTTTTTAAAATAGTTTACTGCAAATCCAATGGCTCCTATTCCAGCAATTCCTACTGCAACACCTCCTAGAATAGTTGCAACTGAACTGGGTGCACTCGCGATCAACCCTCCTAACAACCCTGTTTCATTATTTGGATTGTAAGAAGGATAGGCTGTCATATAATACAGAGGAGTCGAGGTTGCAGAGACATTGACTGGAGAAGAAGATGGCCAAGCTGTAATCATAAACAAAGGTGTACTTGTAGCCGTTAGTGTTGTTGTAGCAGTCGTTGTAGGATAAGCAGTGACTACAAACAAAGGGGTTGAAGTCGCAGAAGGAGCTAGAGTTGTACTGGTTGAACTGGTAATAGTGGGACTAGCAGTTAATGTTAGAGTTGTTGTAGCTGTTCCAGTGGTACTACCCGTTGTAGTCCCTGTTGCAGTAGAAGAAGTCGTAGCTGTCAATGTAAGAGTTGTAGAAGCCGTTGCAGTCGGTGGCAAAGGTGTTGGAGAAACAGAAGCTGCTTCATTACCTACCGTCATATCCAAGCCACACACATACGGATGTGTTAGAGTTGCAGCATAGACGCATGTAGGATTTTCATTTACTCCACTCATCGAAACGGTCGGACCACATGCAAAGGAGAGACGAAAGGTTCTGGCGCAATTACCAGAAGCAGTTGCAGGACCGTATAATTGATTGGTATAAAGTCCGTTAGAGGATTCAAAAGTACTGAAGGATCCACAAGGATTTCCTGCATTTTGATTCTGCATACAGGATTGATACATGACAATGGTGTAGCCGGGAGGATTGAAGGTTTGGCCGTTTAACGCATTGTAAAGAGCACTAGGACCAGTTCCTGCTATGACAGTTGCAACAAGTGTAAAAAATGTACCAATGAGACGCAGCATTCTACAATGGTTTTACGTTTATCTAAACCGATTGCAATCCATTTCCTAAGAAACATGCGGGTTGCCATCACAGGGCGATTTGAAAATAGTTATTTCAGTGGAGCCATCACCCAAGTTGCTGTCGCTCTTTCACGGGCCTTCATAACTGCAGGACATACTGTAGAACTTCTAGCACCGTCTGGAGAAAAACTATGGTTTATTGATTGTAAAGATCATGAAGCCAATGTTCCTATTCGTAAACATTTTGCAATCCCCGAGACTCCGTATGATCTGCTTGTGGAAGTGGTATGGCCTGTTCCTGCCCAAGATCGTCCAAAGGTAGCAAATAGAATCATTTATTTTGCTCACTATCCACCTCTTTTCCACGATATGGAATCCTCTGTGTATCAGTGCAACTCCAATAAACGAGAGTTTGCAAATATTCATGGAATTTGGACATGGGATCATTATACAGAAGATGATACACGATATTTAGAATTTCTATCTGGTGTGAAAGTTTCAAAACTTCCTTTTGTATGGGATTCATTGCCATTAGATATTTATGAAAAAGAAACAAAACTTCCTGAATGGGTGGATTCTGCAAAAGAAATTGAAGCAAAAGTTCCCACCGGTGCTCCCTCCAGCATGGCGTGGTGTCTTCGGATTACTGAAAGTAATATGAGTAATTCAAGCAGTGCTGTTCTTCCTATTAATATTGTAAGTGCTATTCGTGGAAAGGGAGATGAAGTTCGTTGGATGGTTCATAATGGAGATGGAATTGCAAAAAGTCAGTTCTTTCAATCCAATGTTGTAAAAAATTGTAATTTAGGCACAGATATTAGTGGAAATTTTGTTGGTAGACTACGAATTCCAGATATGCGACGTGATAAAACAGTTCTCATTTGTCATCAACGCTGGAGACCACTGAAAGCAACTCTTCTGGATGCTCTTTATTTAGGAATTCCTATGATTCATAATTGTGCTATTGCAAAAAGTATGGGAGGAAGTTATTATTATGAATTAAATCAGATTCAAGATGCACAGGAGGCGTGGATTCGATTGAAGACGGATGCTGAAGGTGGAAAAGGGTTTTTCCATCCCACGGCCATTCAAATTCGAAAGAGAACGTTAAAAGAACGCTTTGGTCCCATAGGTTCTACTGTGCAGGAGGGACTTCAGGCAGCGCTAAAGACTCTTACCACGGCAACTCCTATAAAATTAATTCCAACTAGTTCTACATCAGTTCTAAAAATTGCATTTGCCGATATGTGGGAGAATTTTCAACCTGATTATAACTTTTTCTACCATTTATTTAATTGGGCTGGACAAACTCATGGATTTACAGTGGAAGTCACCAAGATTGATCCTTCTGTAATTTTCTACGGTCCCTTTGGAACGGAACATCAGAAACCAACTTGGAAAGAAATTCCAAAAATATTTTATACAGGAGAAAATACAACGTCTCGTACCGATCACAAGACTCTATTAAATCTGGGTTTTGAATATCCCAAACAGGGTGGAACTCCTTACATTCGTCTTCCTTTGTGGATGCTAGAAATTAATTGGTTTAAAAAAGATCCAGCCAAGTTTGTAAATCCAATTCCAATGGAGTTGGAGGAGTGTCTGACAGCAACTCCTTCTACATGGACACGCTTTTGTTCCTTTGTTGTCACCAATCCTGGCAATCCTCTTCGTAATACAGCCTTTCAACTAATTAATCAGTACAAACCAGTGGAAGCAGCCGGTCAATTGTTTTGTAATCGTTCTGAAGGTCCTCTCCCTGCAGGAGGGGGTGAACGAATTAAAGTA
>Ga0209296_1002051_pt1 | contig 14716 bp, 18 predicted proteins | sample S_130206_EF_Meta_FD_187319 | JGI IMG/M metagenome (GOLD analysis project Ga0209296, IMG submission 187319) | Freshwater microbial communities from Lake Simoncouche, Canada to study carbon cycling - S_130206_EF_MetaG (SPAdes) (version 2) | ecosystem: Environmental > Aquatic > Freshwater > Lake ...
CAAAATCCGAGGCCTTAGACCAACTTGGCGAAGGGGGTAAATTTGGTAGCCTCACTCTGACTCGAACAGAGGACCTATGCGTTATCAACACATTGCTCTAACCAACTGAGCTATGAGGCTAAATGTTTGGTGGATGTAAGTAGATTTGAACTACTGACCTATTCCGTATGAAGGAATTGCACTACCGCTGTGCTATACATCCTGGTACCCCTGATCGGATTTGAACCGACAACTGACGCTCTCTCTTGAAGAACCGACTTTTCCTATTTGTCTACAAGGGCATTCATTGGGGTGCTTGATGGGATTCGAACCCACGTATATCGGAATCACAATCCGAGGTCTTAACCGCTTGACGACAAGCACCATGGTAGAAACGGTGAGATTCGAACTCACGGACCCTTTCGGATCGACAGTTTTCAAGACTGTTGCCATAAACCTGACTCGACCACGTTTCCTTAGGCTTTTTTATCTATTTGATTATTATGATGCGTAGGCTCTAATTTACCTACTTTATCGTATAGATATTGTACAACTTCTAAGTATTGTTTATTAGTTGCAGGATCTTCTACTGTTTTATAAACTGTTGTACGATATTGATGATTGGTAATATCGTTTACTGCTGATATGGTTTGAATTATCATACTCGTTAATCCCGTATATCAAATACTTGATTGAGCCTATCAATTACTTTTTTATTAATTGTATCATTGATATTTATGAGTTTATTTTTAAAATTTAAATCTGTTTTTCTATGTACTAGGTCACTATGAGTAAACCCAGCAGTCCTTAAGTCAGCATAAGAACCAAAACTAACTACAAAATTATGTTGATTACTCATTGCCTTAACAGCTAGAGCATCAGCCTCTTTAAGAGTCACACCTTCTGTGTTTATCCAATTATCTTTTTCTATCCAATTAATACCATATTTAGTGTTGTTAGATGATATTTGATCTAGTGGATGAATATGTTTATTCTGATCTGGCTGTATCCATAATGGAATAAAATTATAACTATCAATAAGGTTAGTATCTTTTAACCAATCGATTGTTTCTTCTATACTTTGTCTAGGTTCCAAAGGGAGACCTGAGAGGAAGAAAGCATGAACTAATGTGTCTGACTTCCAAGTTTCATTCAAGTATTGCAATGTTTCTAAAATCCTTGCTTTACCTAGACCTTTGCCTACATTTTTTCCTGCACGGTCATTTAATGTTTCAATGCCAAATGATCCTAATTTGGCACCACTAGCATTAATAATCTCAGCACTTTCTCGGTCACCGTATATATTATCTAATCTCATGTAACTAGACCATTCTGGTTTGAAGGGCAATTTACTCCACACTTTGTCGTATAGAACTCTTACTTTTTCTTTACTATCATTGTATAAATCATCAACAATAATAAATTTAGTTACACCAAATTTTTCATAATTTCTAATTAATTCGTCACGCAACACTTCTGGATTTTTATATGCATCAAAATGTGACTTTCGACTATAATTACAGTAAGCACAATTAAATGCACAGCCCCTAGCAACCTCAATAGGTAACCAAGTTTCAGGGGTAATCAAGTCAGTAGGTTCATATAGGATTCTTGATTTTTTAAATCCTATATTATCATATTCACTGTTGTCAACTAATTTTGGTGGTAGTATATTATTGTTTTTTAATTTATCTAATGTAAACTTTACTACGTATTCTTCCGCAGTTCCGTCAATAAGAAAACAATTATCATTTGCATATTCTTTAAGAATGTTTACCCATGCACCACCAATCAAAACTGGGGCATTGAATTGTTTTACATATGATGCAATCTCATTAATTTCTACATTATTCCAAATAGAGTCTGTTATGATTAACTTACTATGAGAAATTTTAGCTATGTTTTCTACCGATATCAATCTGTCAGATGAAGATTTCCATTGACCTCTATAGTCAGATAACAGTTTTTTATCAACTCTATTCGATAAAAAGGTAGTGCTTATTCCTACCCAAAGTAAATCTTTACTATTTGCATCAATTATGTCTTTGATACCTTTCAAGGTAATTGATAAACAATTATTAATAACCAATACTTTTAAACCTAATTCACGTAATACTGATGCAATTTTATATGCACCGGGTGAGGGTGAGTAAAGAGGTGTAACTGAGTTTACATCTTGAAAGGTCCAAGACATTGGACTTCTATCTGTGAATAATATTGCATGAGCCATATTATACTTATACATAAAATTTTATTACCATATAAAAACACACTAACTGCTCTGTTGCTACTGCATGCCTGCAGTTTGTATCAAATCATTTAATATGTTTTTATATGGTAGAAGCAGTGGGACTCGAACCCACAACTTACCGGTTAAAAGCCGGTTACTCTAGCCATTGAGTTATGCTTCCATAAGTCGTATTGATTGATTTTACGTGCCAATCATAGACCTACGGAAGTCTATGATGACACTATCGCTTACTGCGCTTCATGTCTTTCCCCTTTAAAATTTATAGACAATTTGTTTTGCGTAGCATATTGCACACTACATCAAATTTAAAACATGTTGACTGTAATACAAATGCTGTTCTTTCAGCATTCGGGTCAGTTAATTGTACTGAATGTGGTTTAGTAACATCTAGTACGTAAATATCAAAATCATTTGCAACAAACTCACTTGCTACAACCAAATCATCTATGTAAAACATCTTACCATTTGTTTGATTTGTAATCTGTGTAGTTGTAGGATTAGTAGATACAACATCATAAAATGTTGTTATTGCGTTTCCTGATTTAATGTAAAAGTTAATAGTTGTCAGTATCTTGCTGTCTGTGTGAGGAGGCACTGACGAATTTATTTGCATTGAATGCAGTTGAAATCCCTTACGAAATACTTCCGGAATAACTTCAAAAAATTGTTTAGATTCAACATCTATATCATTATACCGAATACCGTAAAATGTATCTGATATAACTTTTCCATATGAAATTACTTCATCTTTCAAACTGAAATCAGTTTGTGTAAAGGTCTTTGTTAACTTTTTAAACATCAAATATTTATAGTTGGTGCGACCGGAGAGATTCGAACTCCCGACTCCCAAGTTCGTAGCCTGGTACTCTATCCAACTGAGTTACGGTCGCATTCTAAAACACACCTAGTACTCCCGAGTCGTGTGGGTCTAGCGTTTTCAGCTAATATTGTTTTCCACTACGTATGTTTTAGAATGCCGTGTATTGCTACACGACACGATAGGGTCGATACCCTACCCAGTAATTTTAATTTCTATGTTATCACCATAGATTTCATCCTACTGTCCGCCCATTCTATACATTTTGCGCTGTATTACGGCTCTCGTTGCCTATTCACGCTGTTATCAATCAGAGTAAGTTAGTCTATTGACTTTCTTAACAGCCTCTTGATGAACTCTAGCACGTTCAAGTTTATTTTCTATCAACTGTGCTACTTGCTCCTTAGTCAAAACATGATTGCTAAACCAATCACGCTTTGTTTCAGAAGTTTTGTATTGTATCTCTTTATCCATTTATTGTCAAATTCCTCTCTGTGAAAACAAAAAACCCTGAGAGTCTTGCGATTCCCAGGGTCTTGATAAATTAGTTACGATGTTAACTTGTTACCTAGTCCCCGGGTCTCTCTCTTGGTTATCATTTGAGCCGCGAATACTTGTTGGATATACTGGTGTAAAGGATACACTGGCTAATGACTGCCATTGTCCAATATGCTTCAGCGTTTTACAAGTTTTATTCATCATAGTCTTTTATTTAGTCCTGGTTGTAAATTAGTGCATATTTTGCACCTTTTTTCAATTCATGCTGAAGTATAACAGAGAATTGAATTAATGTCAACTTTTAGTTTGTCCAATTAAAAAATTCTTGCGGCCAGAGCAATACGGATATCAGTTACCCCGTACACCCCATGAAATTCATTAGTCTGTAAGATGCACCACTTGTTGGTGTCACATACCATCGAATGCACTACATAATCATTCTTATATGACTTTGAAATTACATTCTTTCCACCGGTCTCAAGTAGATACTGTATCTTAACTTTACTATTCTCGTCTACATGTTTGGGTAAATCCCCTGTTAATACTTGAACAGCCCATTGTGCGTACTCACATATATTCTCTTTGCACCACTTTTCTACTATGGGATTTGCAGGTATCCATCTATACATCTTATTAGTACCTTGGACTGATTTAACCCATTCAAATGCTTGCTGTCTCACAATGGCTTTTATCTCAAGCGGGACGTCCGGTAATGCTATCTCTTTAACAAACATCAGGCAACTCTTTCAAATACTGCATATGAACCTACATTACCGTAAAATTTCCACTCAGTAGTTTCTGATAACATATTAACGTATCTAACTACATCTGAAAAATATCTCTGCTGTCCTTCTTGCAACCAAGGACGATAATCATGTATTAATACTACCCCATTTACCTTTACCTTAGGCAACCATGCATTCAGCGAACTAGATAGCTGAGGATCTAAATGAGATGCATCTTCTACTAATAAATCAATCTGCTTATCAAAGTCAGGTTCTTTAAGATATTCTACTTGATGCAAGGTAATATTTGGATACGCTGTTAGTAACGATGCTACATTTTCTAATGTTCGGTCTTTCATAGATCCAAATGCATTCTTCATCATCAATTCATGTGTATCATCATATGCGTAATTGTCAAACAAATCATATGAATGTATTTCTAATTTAGAATTTGCGTGGGCAATAATAGCTGAACTTGCACCTAAATATATACCTATTTCAACGACAACACTGTTGTTACCAAGTCGTTTAGATAACTCATGTAATAAAATTTTATCAGGATTACCCAACAATGCATACTTACTGTTAGGTGACAATTCTTTGACAATTTTTATCAACTGGTCTTTTGGCGGATCTTTAACTAATTTAACAACATCTGCTATCATAATTTAATATTAAGTGTTATACGCTTTAATAATCTATCAGGTTCGCCGAGTTGCAGTGTAACCGAGTCTCGGCGATGAACACTGCACCAATTATCAAATACAATCATATCACCGTTCTCCCATTTATGACAATATAACGCATCGGCTTTAGACTCGCATAGATTATATGCCTCAGTGATAAACTCTGGTAAATTATCTATCGTCTTACCACCTTTGTCAATATGATGCATCCATCTGAATGTTGAACCTATATTGTTAATCTTAGGGCTTGCTCTCCCTGTAAATGGATTTGTTTTTGTAAAACCAAACTTCTCTATCTCAGTTCCCGGATTATACATATAATGATAATACAAGTCAACATCACTATAATACATTTTTTCTTCTTCAGTAAACATTGCCCATGCACGTTCCAAATTTAACCAATATGTATTTCCACTACCATCAATTGGATTTCTTACCATATATAATATTCTACACGGATAGCTATTTTCCCCAATGTGCGGCATGTCTGCGTGATATGCTAGTGGGCCATTCATCCAAAAATTATTCTGCGTAGTAAAATGACTAACCGGGAATACATCATTATCATTTATAGTGGGGTCACCTCTAGAGGCAGTATGATAATCTTCTTTAGTCCACACTTGTCCAAATTTGCCACCGATGCAATGTATTTGTTCATCAGTCAACTCAATACCTAGACCTTTAAATATTATCATCCCCCGATCAGCTAATCGTCTAGCCCATACTACGGATGATTCTGAAAGAATTTCATTATATGAATAATTGTATTCTGTTCCCCAACTATCAAAGATATTTTGTTGTTTCATTTTAAAAATAAGTTCCAAATGCCCATTTACGTTCTTCACACCACCAGCATTCACAACACGAGCCTTCTGTCCATTCTGGATTATCACAAGAACGTGTTACTGGAAATAACGTATTTGTCAAGTTCAATTCATCATATATTTCTTTAATTTTTTTCTTGTCTATATTTATAAAAGGATTATACGTCCCGTTACTATATGCATCTTTTTCTTTATCTGAATCTCTGTCTCTATATATAGTTTTAGGACCCGTGATATTAAATGTAGACTGTTCTTCCGGGCTGGGTAATGCAGTCATTCCTGTATAAGCTACTGTTACTGTACCGTTATTCACAAATTCTCTACCATAAAAAAATCCTATAGGTGGTAATGTTCTATGTATGAAAGCAGTATGTAACATTACTTTTTTATCAGATTGCAAGTCATCTATACAGAACCCTATTACCTCTGTGGTTTTTTTAATTAAAGCACGTTGATGATATTTGGCGCATAAATGAATTGCGTGTATGGGTCCATCAGCGTATTTTAATAATATATAAAACAATAATGAGCTATCAGCACCGCCGGACATTTCAATGCCGATTGGCCCGTCGTGTATATCAATGTTAACTCCTGCAATAGTAACTGTTTTCATAATACTTTTAATGCTTCTTTCCAATACCCTGTATTTGGTATTAACATCCAGAGTCTAGAGTTGTCCAAACATACCAAAGTTCTATTATATTTGATTTTTGAATACGATACTGCATCAATTAATCCCATATACTTTATATATTGCTCACCAAAATCATCACCTATTAATAGGTTAGTATGAGTTATAAATTTCTGTATGTCATGCAACACAGTACCTCTATCATGACCGCCATCAATGAACACTAAATCAAAATCTTGTGTTTTGTTATAATCACTAGAAGCACATACATTAATATCAATGTTTTTATATATATCTTCACCAAGGCATAATTTAAATCCAGGTAACCAACTATTTTCTTTTTTTGATAGTGCTGATGCTTCTAATGCAAGTATAGGATCACCGTCTAGTTTAAATTTAAAATTCTCAACGTCAGTGTTGTACATACTAGAAACTTCAAATGTATCGATAATAGATAATGATACTGAATCTTTTTTATTCTTGTGCAACGCATAAGTACTACGACCTAAAAAAGATCCTACTTCTAATATAGATGAGTTTACGGGACATAATGCAGATATTTTGGCAAGAATGTCAAGGTCTCGATTAGTCATCCAGCCCGGAATGTTATTTATCATAATATACCAAGCTGTTTCTTTACTATATCTAATGGAATGTATGTCGTTGTTAAATGCTGATCCGCAAAACGTGTTGTTAGTGCATCATCAACTTTTGCCTTTAATTCAAGTATTTGTTCCATGCCTACATACTTCTGCCTACGTAACATATCTGGAAAGATTCTATGATATAACATAACCTTTTCTGGTTGAAACAACCATACATCAGGTCTATAAAAATATGTGGGATCTTTAATTAAAAACTGTACTAGTTCGTCCTGGTGGTAGGCTGCACTAATCTCCGGTGTGGTTCTGAAAAACTCTAAGAAATGTAATCCATTATTTTCTATCCATTTGCGCGGTACTAATGTGTCTGCTTTAAACGGTACACATAATCCATCATCTGTTGAAACATAGTGTGTCTCGCCACCGCCACCTACACAAACACCACCCAAGTTCTGTATAGTTTCTAATACAAACATTAAGTAGTATCTAATCATACGACTAGAATAATAACCCTGTTCAATATATTTTTCTATACCATTTTGAAAGAAATCATATGCATCAATTTCTACTGTCTTTAATGGTATGTTGTAATATTCACAAAACTTATCAACGTACTTAACGTCATGGTAATTCAAATGATTAGCGAACTTAACAGTAAATGCTGTAAATTCAATGCCGGCTTCCATAAAGGCTCGGCATACAACCTCACTATCTATACCACCACTAAAGGCAACATACAAAGGTTTATCACCGGCTTGTTCTTTTATATACTGGGCAGTGCGAATACATTCTTCTTTTAGTGTGCCAACGGGTCTTGTTATTTTTCTAAACTTAATTGAAAGATTGTCTTGTTCTAACTCAGGATTAAATTCATATTCAAAATTAAACATCTTACTATGTTTAGTGGATTCCGGGTCGTGATTGATTTGTTGCCTGCTTGCTTCTACTACCACATCCTCTAATTTTCGTAAATGTGTTTCTATCTTATCATATCTTGCTATAAACTTATATGGACCAACGGTGCCATTTAAGTATGTCTTTGTTTCATTATACGGGTCGTGTGCATCGGTAATTGGTTTGGGTAATATTAAATCTCCTACTCTACCAAATGATCCGGTCTCCATAACTATATCCAATGCTCTCATACACATACGTGTTCCGACACCTTCAACATTATTATGTTCATCAGAATCACCTGCTAACGGCATTAGTTCATGTTTAACAACTGTCATTAATCCAACGTCGGGGTGTCTGCCTGATGGAATCCATTTACTATCAATGATTACTGTTTCTTTAGCGACTTTACAAATCTTAGATAAGAAACCAATCGGTTCACTAAATCCGTATAGTACACCGGCGGCTAATACTATATCAAACTTAACATTCTTGGCAATACAATCATCTAGATATTTTAATACATCTTGTTGCACTACTTTAAATTTTGTAGTATCTATGTATTTGGTTAGTAGTTTTTGACCCAATGATGCGTAGTTGGGTTGAACTTCTACTCCCGTATAAAATTTTGCACCATTGACAATTGAATAATAGCCGGCGTAGCACATACATGCACCCAAATCTAATATGGTTTTATCTTTAATTAAAATTTGTGGAAGTTGTGCTTCAATTTTATTGAAAATACTATCGTATGATGTCGTGTACATTCCCCTTAATCTCTGACTATCTAAATCAATAAATTCAGGGGCATCTTCAAATATGTTTTTCAAATAAAATTCTCCATCAAGTATTAAACTTCTTCTTCACTAATTAGTTCGGTAATTATGTTGTTTGTGGTATTATATTCTGTATATTTGTGCAGGAATTCATCTAAGCAAGTTTGATCGGCAATAAATTCTTCATAATCTGCTTTAGATTCCCACATTGACATTGAAGTTAACTCCAATTGATTATCAGATACCGTTTGTTGAACGAATAGACACTTATTGGTAGCTACGTATGTAGCTCTCCAATAATCTCTATATTCTTTATTTACTAAATCTATATTGCGGATATCAAAAAACTTAACATCTGCATTAGGTCTAGTTTGCTTTTTAGTTAAAACGTACATTATAGTAGTCTCCTTTAATGTATTTATCTAAAGACACGGGTGATATCTGCTTTACCGGGTTCAACTAATGCGTCAGGGTAAATAGTTTTAATCAAATTATCATGAATTGGTCCTGCAGTATCTCCCTTCCATTGCACTGCCGCAGAAATCATAGGGGCGGCATTTAGCCATTTTTCGAAACTTAATATACCAAATCCCCAACTACCTTGTGTTGGTTTGCCACCGTGATATTCACCCGGCATTAGCTTGTTAGAAGCAATGCCACAACGTTCGCCTGTACCAAATAAGCTTTCGGGTCCTGATATTCTGCCACCCCCCAACGTAACTGTAATTACTTCCATATCAGGATGACAGTGAGTTGGAATTATTTTATAGGGATGTATCATATAAAATTCAACCATATATCGTTTATGTTTAAATATAGGCATTGCAGTAGCATCATCCGTTCTAATGACTACGCCATCCCAAGGTATGCATATAGGTTTGCCTATTGACATGTACCATTCTACAAATTCTTCCAATGTGTCCCAATCATCTGGTATTTCTAAATTTGGGTATTGTTTAGTTATTGGCCACTTACCTTCAATAAGTGTGTTTGATACAATCGATTCACCGGCTTCTGTTTTGTTTTCTATCATATTAGTAGTTCCTAATAATATTTATTACCGGTAGGACATATATCTTTTTACCGCGGTTGTTTGACTTTGATAATGGTCAATCAACTCTTGAATTGGTATAATAATATGATGACGGTCATAAGCTGAAGTATCTTCTATGTTATTGATCCAGCTTATATTTTCATATCCAGCGATCTTGGGGAAGTATATTAATTCATCTCCCCAGTTCTTAGCAATAAACAACGGCTTTACATAAAAGTCATAACGATAAACTTGCGGCATTGACTTATAAATAAAATCAATGCGATTAGGCATTATCAAATTGTTTTCGTAGTAATCCCAACTTTGCACAAAGTACTTGAATAAATCATCACTAATGTAGCTCAATGCTATTTCGCTAGTGTCGTCAAAGTTTATAAACTTACCGGTACGATTTGGAATATTATGTATTGCTCTATGCCTAGACTTCTCCGGGTCATAGTAACCACTATACATATACAAGCCATCTTTCCAGTTTACTACCCACGGCGTAGCTAATGATTGCACTATGTCACAATCTAGTGGTAGCTTTTTTGCAAAAAGATATTGTAAGGCATGGTTAGGATGTACATCTAATTCAATTGCCAAATGTTCAATTTCTTCTTTATGTAAGTCAGGGTTAATATTGATAATCTCTGCTTTAATTCCATACTTCTGCTCTAATCGTTTAAGATTTTCAAACTCAGTTTCATTAAATCCATCTGTTCTAAGAAATGCACAGTCGAATGGTATACCCAATGACTTAAATGTATGTAGAACAATTTGACTATCCATGCCACTACTTAGACAAAGCATTAATTTATTGTTTGATAGTTCTTTGGCTCGTGATTCTATTTCTTGTCTATAAGAACCTATAGGCCTTGTGCAACTTTTAACGTCAATATAAAATTTATTATCAACAAATCCCCAGGTCATTTTACATTAAAATATTCAGCTATACCAGCTTTAGTTGCCCACTCTTTATTGAATAACCCGTCAATACGTAAGCTCCATGCGGTGTATAATTCATTACCCAAACTGCAATGCGGGTTTGTACTATTAAAAGTCAGTGCTCTACAATCAGATATATAATCTTGCCCGGTGTCGGGATCTTTTAGCATAAGTCTCTTTTTATTTTTACCAGTCAACCATATAAAAGGATCTTTTTTATTGAGGTTATCATCGGAGTAATCTCTATGCCACGCAGTCTTTTGATTAGGTTCATTAATCCAAAATAATACTCTGCCAAATTCATTGAAGCATTTTTGATTAGTAACCCAATCTAACACGAAATCAAAATCAGAGGCCCAGGGTGAGTTAACTGTGAATCTATCCAAGTGCTTAATAAAATAGGTAGACGGATAACCTGGCTTGGTTCTGATAGTTAAATGTTTACCTAGAGTTAACCCGTTGTTTAATTTTGCATACCACTCAAGCTGGTTGTCGTTAAAATCAGATAGAGCAGGATCTTTCTTATATTCTATTACTTTATTAACAAATATAGTTTGTGTTTTATCGTATAACGTGTCTTGAGTTGTACTAGATGTTTCAAAATTATTAGAATTTTTAGCCAACATATATGACAACTTATCTTCTAACTTGCCAAAGGCAGCCATATCAAGATATTCTTCTAAGTTTACAAAGGGGTTTCCGTTAATTAATTTCATGTGCGTATAGTGCTTCTATAGTATATATTATATTTAGGTTTATAACCTACACTATCATTTACTTTTTTTATCATTTCGTTTGAAACATGTTGATAACTTATTACCCCATCTAAATTTAAATAATTAACTACTTCGTCGAGCATTTTATGCAATGTTGTAAATAAATTCTTTTTTCTAAATTCAGGTAATACATAAGTTAATTCAACAGTTAAACAATTGTGTTTATTAGTTTCTGGCGGGGTAGAATAATAAATTCCGGCTATTATATTTTCGTTTAATTTACATACAACTGCACCATCAAAATTACTCGCAGATTGATTAAAATTATGGCTAGTTCCATTTTTTATTAGTTCATCAATGCCATGTATGTAAAAATTGTTAACATTGATATCATCTGTATGGTAATGAATAAATTTTAGAACGCCTAGATCATGTGTAATAGTATTAATTATATATTCATTTTGATTTGAGTCTTGAGTTTTATTTGAATTTAAAAAGTTATAATTTGCTGTTGCCTGATTTGATAGTTTAATAAAATCAAATTTTTCAGGACTAACAAACTTTTTATAAATTTCATTATGACTGTTTATATCCATACTTAAATCGTAGTCATTTAATCCCACTACAGGTGCTAGTCCAACAAAAGTTTCTTTCATATATTCACTCATATTAGAAAAAATATCAATGTTATTGTACAGTACTCGTATTGACATGTCAGTAAGATTGAATGACCATTTTAAATTAATATTATAACATTTGCAAATTGTCTCTAAGTAAAAGAATTTTTCTTCAACTAAGTACCTTATGTTGTTTTTATTGTTTGTTTTGATAACAGTATCAAGTTGTTGATTCCAAACTTTTAAGGTAGATTGATTTATAAGATTATGTTTTTTAGAAAAATAAGGAGTTGAATACCGACTACTTACATTATAACAGGAGCCTTGTTCGTCTACAAATTCATATCCATCAAATCTAGGGATCATTACATACAAGTATTTAGGGGGTCCATATTTTTGAATGAACGAGCTAAGCCTTCTTAACATTGTCGGAACACCTGATCCAGTTGTGCCTAGAGTAATGTAATCAGAAGTAGGATGAAGAGTTTTACAAACTTTCATTCCCCAATGATCTTCGATCGGACCTGCAATACTCATTATATCACATGTGCCTAAAAACAAAACATCTGTTTGTTTGTGGTTATCTCCTATATACCCGTCGGAATTTAAATTTTGTCCAATAGAATTAAATTCTAGATATTTAGGTGTTCTGCCTATTTTAATATGGGTATCACTATGTTCGTTCCAATATGTCATACCTTAAATTCCTTTATAGTGCTATGTCTGTCACCCACATACTCGCCATTAATATATAATGACAACTTCAATCTGTTATCGCCTAGATATGTTCCAGGAGTAAGATTTATGTTTAGAGGTTCTTCGGAACGTATTGCATCATTAATAATGCCCGTATCTATTATTTCTGCAACAACAAAAATTACTTTATCCTTTTCAGTCATTGGTCCGATTGACTGCTCGTATGCTTGTTTAATTATGCCCCTGCTTATGTCGGTTATTTCATAGAATAAATCAAAGTAAGGGTTTGTATTATCATTTGGTTTCAATTCTATATCTGTAGGCGTGTATGCAAAATAGAATGTTGTTACTGCTGTATCAAAGTTACCAACAATATATCCATTTAACGGATCTGTACTGAACTTTAATTCAGCTTGAGTATTGAAGGGTTTTCTAAATTTGATTTTGAAGTTTGTTACACTTCCATATATAGCTGTGATTGTGCTTACTGCATCTGCAATAACGACTGCATTATTAATATAATTACGTTCACCTAAGGAAAAAAGATTTGCTATCATAATTTTAAGAAAGGTTTGAATATTCTACAGGGATCAAATTCCCACCATTTACCTGATATACCCGAACCAAAATCATATATGCTTGCCTGTGCATGGTGATTATTGTGCCAACCATTACCCCAATCAAGTAAGCCCAGTAATATTATGTTATGTGAATTATCTTTTGTATCAAAATTTCTATACCCGTAGTTAGAATGACAAAATAGATTAACCATACCTTCTAAGTGTAGTGCTAATACGGTAGGCAATACAAACATCCAAAGTAGCAAATCAACACTAATTAATCCTACTATAATCCAAGATGTTATAATAATCACCTCATAATATTTACTTGTTTTTACTAACAAAGGGTCACGCATTAAATCAACTGCATACTTATAGTTAACAGTACTTGGATCGTGTTTCAATTCCCATCCAAAGAATGCTTGCCACTTGCCATTTACCGGACTGTGTGAATCTTTATTCGTGTCTGAAAACTTATGATGTTGACCTCGATGTACTGCCGACCACCATATAGGGTGACCTTGGCATGCCATAATACTAAAATACAATACAATATTTTTTGAGTATTTACCTAACTCAACTGCTCTGTGTCCCGCCCATCTATGTAATCCTACATTATTTCCTAAACCTGATATCAACACATATCCCATTAGAAAATAAAACAAATGCAACATAGTGAGTGTAGTTACAAAGGGCATAAACAAAACTCCCACATGAAGCGGGAGAAAAATAAGATAAATGATACTTAATGGATTTTTACTATTGGTCATTTGATTGGTACTCTGCTACATACTGTTCAGTATAGTATATATCTCGCTTACCTATAGGGACAAATTTTCTGTATATTTCAGGCCAGTCATTAAACAATCCAGTACGCTTACCTTTATTTGCCCTATCAAACCAATGATATATTGATTTATTATATTCGTTACAAGTTATCCAAATGTGTTTGTATCTTTTTACTTCTTCTAATGCCTTGGGTAAGATATAATTTCCTGCATGATATTTAGCTCTATGCTCGGGTACAATGTATAGTCTAGACAGCATTAATGCAATGTCTGGTTCATATTCATTCCATCCACCACTACATACAAATTTATTATCTTCTTCTAACACATAGTATTTACCTTTGACATATCGGCCATTCTCTAGTATGTAAAACAAATTTCCAGTATTACTAGCATAATCAGGGTGATAGTTTGTTACATATTGTTCATCTGTAATTTTGCTTAAACCTTGCGATAATAACTCTACAACATACTTATTAGACAAGTCATGTATTTCATGTATAATCATTTTTTAGCCTATTAACAAGTGAGTAATATTCAAAATTATGTGAGCCCCAAAGTGTTTCTTTCCAACTATTAACTAATTGCATATCAGGATGGTTAAATATAGGATTAGATTCTACTAATTCATATCCTGTTAGCTTTGTTCGTTGTTCTATTATAAATTTATTTTGG
>Ga0209296_1002052_pt1 | contig 14710 bp, 22 predicted proteins | sample S_130206_EF_Meta_FD_187319 | JGI IMG/M metagenome (GOLD analysis project Ga0209296, IMG submission 187319) | Freshwater microbial communities from Lake Simoncouche, Canada to study carbon cycling - S_130206_EF_MetaG (SPAdes) (version 2) | ecosystem: Environmental > Aquatic > Freshwater > Lake ...
TTTGGAGAATTTGGGTTGGTTGGAAAAGAAACCTTTAACAAACTATTATATTAACTGGAAAGGAAGTATTTATAATCAAGAAGTTTACGAAAAAAAATGGAGAGATTTCTTTTTTTGGGAACCATATTCAGATGAACAGATGAAATCTACCGCTGAATTATGTTCACATTTAACTGAAATACTCAAGATTAAAAAAAGGTGTATAGGTCATAATACCAGATTTGAAGGTATTCAACATTTTGAAGGAATTGTCTCGAAGAGCAATTTTGACGGAAAACATACTGACTTAAATCCATCTTTTAATTTTGGTGACTTTATTAAATTATTAGAAAATGAGCAATATACACAATGACAGATACGACGAGATTAAGTCGTTAATAAAGAAATCAAGAATGTTACTTGAGCAAGATACTCAAGATAATGTTGCTGCAAGCATTGAACAGAGAATTGACCAAGACCAAGATTATGAAACTGCGGTTATCAATAGAGAGCCTGGTGATGATATTGAAGATGGTGAACAATCTCCAAAAGATAAGACACAGAAATATAGAATTTCAGGTGGAATCTTGGCTTTACACGGTAAAGACAAAAATGAATTAGATATTACAAGTGATGAGAAAATTGCATTCCAAGAAAGTATGGATGAGTTCGTTGAAGAGGTTTCCGATTTAGTAGATTTTAATACTTTAAATGTATATGCAAATAATGTTGACTGGTCAGGTAAAGTAATTGACCAAGATATTGAATTCACATTCACAATTGGTGAAGATAGTGGAATCTATATCAATGGTGACATGGTAAAGGTTGATGAAGATTTCTTGGAAATGATTAATAAATTACAACAGTTCTACCAAAAGTTCAAATCCAAATGGGGTAAAGTCCTTGCAAGTAGAAAGAAAACAAAAGAATCTCCTGAATAATGGAAACGGTTAAGAACTTTATTATTAAAAACTATAAAACAATCATCGCAGCAATAGTGGGATTGTTTTTGTTGTATTGGGTTATCTTTATTTTAACACCATTAAATACAATGGCGATTGAAGATAGTAAAAAAATTGACTCATTAAATAATGTGGTGAATGAAATGTATAAAGAACAAGACAAATTAGAAAACAAGATTACTGATATCAATAAAGAAATCGATAAAATTGAAGATAATGTCACCAAAATAAAAAAGAATAAAACTAAAGTAGCAAACAAATATCATGAAGAAATTATTCGTGTTGATGAGTATACTGAGCCTGAGCTTGACAGCTTTTTCTCAAACAGGTACAAATAATGAACCTGTGAAATGTTTCCCAATACCAGTTGTGAAACAAATCACTAAGGACTTATTGAGCGGAGATTCCGCTAAAGCTCAATTGAAATTAACTGAACAACAACTATCACAAACAGAAAAGATAGTTGAAAAGAAAGATAGTGTTATTTCAATAATGAGGGTTAAAGAGGAAAATTATAATACAATCATCATAGCTCAAAATGAAAAGTATTCAATTTTGGAATCACACACAAAACAACTTGAGTGGGATTTAAAAAAGTTGAAAGTTAAAAATAAATTTACTTCAATATTATCAGGTTCTGCTATATTAATATTGGGAACATTTTTGATTATAAAATAATGGCACTTACAACAACAGACAAAAAAGAAATTGAAACTATGATTCGTAAAGAAATTAGAAGCTTTATGGATAATAGTACCCTAAAACAATTTGAAGACAAATTGATTGATAGAATCTCAAAAGAGATTAAAAGGGGAAAACTTACTGGTGAGGTTAAAGAGATAACCCTAAGAATGTTCCGTGAATTCTACCAATTTATGTGGATGAACCGTAGCTATTGGGAACCAAGACTTAGAAACGCTTAATTATGGGAAGTTCTAAAGATACATTTAAAAAGGCCATAGATAAGGCATTTACAACTCAACCAAATGTTAAACTAAATTTAAACACTATGCAAGATGCGTTGAAATATAAATCATCGTTTACAGAAGAAGTTGACGAAGATGGAAACAAATATGAAACTTTTTTAAATAAAAGTAAGAAGTTAAAAAAGAGTAAATCTGAAACTAAAGAAGCGACAGGTTCAGGTTCATCGGGAGCTTATTCAGGACCTGTATTTGGTGGAGGTGATAATGATGAGTTTTGGGATAAAAGTAGGTCTGAAACACCAGGATTGAAAGAAAGTGACGTTGAAAAAGTTGAAGCTAAAGAAGCCACAACATCAGGTTCTGTTGGTGGATATGAATCACCATCAATGTGGGCTAAGTCAACTAAGAAAAAAGATTGGGGGCCAAGTAGAAAAACTCAAATACCTGGCGGTGGATTTGTTAAAGTTAAAAAGAAATGTACCAAATTCCCGTATTGTAATCAGGGGGACATTAATAATTTAAAGATTAGTAAAAACGAATCTGTTAAAGAAGCGATTAATACTGTCGCTAAGAAAATGGGTGTTAGTCCTAACGTGGTTAAGACAATTTTGGAACATGAGTATCAAAAACTAAACAAAAGAATAAAATAAGATATTTATAATAAAAATACAAAATGAAAAACTTTCAAAATGATATTGATAATTTAGTTTCAAAAATTCTTAGTGAAGAAATTGACTCTAAAGTTAGAAAAATAATGGAAAATAAAAGTGAGTTTGACGAAGAACTTACAGGTAGACAATCCAAAATTGACGTTGCAGAACCTAAGGGTAAGATTACCGCTGCGGACTTCAAAAAATTAAGAGATGCTAAATCCCATAAAAAAGAAGTTGAAGAATATTATATTAATAATAACTCTGAAGAAGAAGAGGCCGAAGAATTATCTCAAAATGAACCCACTTATGTTGGTAGAGGATTAAAAGATAATAAAATCATTAGTAAAGTTAAAGATGCTATACGAAATAGATTTAACAATGATGAAGACGAAGAAGAATTGGATTTTGAAACTGATTGGTCTCAATTAGAAGAAGATGAAGATTACGACTATGAAGAATCTAATAATGATGACAATGATTGGCAAGAACTTGATTTAGATGATGAGAGTGATTGGAATCAATTAGAAGAAAATGAAATGTTCGGTTCATTCGATGATGAACATGGATGGTTTGACCAACATGATAGAGAACACTCAGGTGATTTTGATTTTGATTTTGATGAAGAAGAATTTCAAGATTTCCCATCATTAATGTCGAAACACGGTAAAAAACAAAGATGGTTCGGTCCAAATGACGGTGAAACATTCTTCAATAAATATCAAGAAAAATTTGGTGGAAAACCATTTAGAGTTAGAATCCCTAAAAGTTTAGAAGAAGATGAGGCAACTGAAGGTAATGCATTTACAGGTGCATTGGCTAAAGCTAAGTCATCAGGTAAAGATAGTTTTGAAGTTGATGGTAAAGAATATAACGTTAATGAATCTGAAGACAAATTTATTCAAAAAGCTAACATGACTAAAGGTGGATTACATAAAGCTTTAGGAATACCTGAAGGTAAAAAAATACCTAAAGCCAAATTAAATGCAATTAAAAAAGATTTAATGACAAAGGCTAAAGGTGATAAGAAATTGTCTGCTGCGGATTCTAAGTTATTAAAACAAGTAAACATGGCTTTGACTTTAGGTGGTCTTAATGAAAGTAGAAATACTTTATCTTTAAGTGAGAATGAGTTAATTGATATGATTGAAAAAATTGTAAAAGAACAAATAGTTAAAGACTCATCAGAAAAAAACAATTTCACTTTAAATAAACCTCAAGGTTTAAAGAAAACCGAAAAGGCTCAAGGTGAAAGTAAAAAAGAAAATGACAACTACAGTAAAGAAGTTGTTAAGAAAATGAAGGATTACATGAAAGATATGTATATGGGTGGTAAAGGATATGATGAAAATCCTGACGATTTCCCACAAAGCAATTATGACATGGAAAAAGAACATAAAGAAATGAAGTATCTTCCATCCGATGCTGTTGAAGAATATATTGAGGCGTTTTCTTATCCTGGTATGACTAATCTTGTTTATGATGAGATTAAACCAGATGATGAAAGAATTAGTAAACAATTAAAAGGAGATTCCACCACAGGAAACGCAGTTTCGGGAAAAGACGGTAAAGCTTTAGGAAATGTTTCAAAAAGAAGTGAAAAAGTCGGAGATAGATTTAAGAAAAACTTTGACGAAAATTTATATGGTGCTGAACAAATGAAGGCATCTTATAAAAGACAACCACAAGAAACCATTGAAGTTGAAGGTAATGGTAAAACAAAGGGGTCTTTAAAATCCAAACAACAAGGAGCAGACAAATCAAATTCAATCAACAAAGCGACTAAGATACTTAACACATTAGAATCTACTGAAGCTAAAGCAACAAAAATTATCAACGAGGATTTACAAAAAATGAAAAATTTAATTTCATACAATAGAAAAACTCAATAAAAATTCACATTTATTAAAATTGTATTACATTCTCCATAGACTCATACTCTATGGAGAATTTTTTTAATTGGATGACCAAGCCCTTGCCTAAAGATGAAATAATAATTTGGTTTAATATTCATAACATGACTTATGAAAAGATTGAACTATATGGTGATTTTTTTAAATCATTAAATAATATTATTATGGACACTTATTTAGGTGACAATACATCTGAAACCAAAATATCCCTATCCAACGAAGATAATCTTTCTCATTTTGAATGGTGTTGGAACAAAACAATTGAAAATTTCAAAAGGGAAAACATTATAATTAAGTCCGATGGAGACCATAAAGACTATTTCCAATCTTTCTTTATTGACACTTTTTATAATCAAAAAGAAAGTAATCTCAAAAAATCAATCCCAAAATTTTTAAATGAAATATTTGAAGTTGGAATGACTTATTCTAAATCTGATTTAGATTTACTTACAGAACTTTACAAATTAATTGAAAAAAATTCAGAATAAATGTCGATTCTATTTACACCAGAAGGGAAAAACCTATTATTTTGACTATAAATAAACTATTAGATATTAAAAAAAATGGAAACATTAGAACAAATCAAAGTATTGGCTGAGTTATTATCGGTAGATACTACAAAATTTTTCGGAGGAAACAAAAGTGCTGGTACTAGAGCAAGAAAATCTGCACAAGAGTTGAAAGCATTGCTTCAACAATTAAGAGGAGAAATTTTAGAACACAACAAGTCAGACAAGAATGCATAATATTGATACAATATATCTTTTTATATTTGTTTTCACAATATTAGTGACATCTTTGAATGTCTTAAAATTTTTAAGAGCCCTGTCACAAAAAGAACCAACACCATTGGTTCTTAGTGGCAGGGAACTTTTCCTCTTAGGAGTATCAATTAGTTATTTAATAACATATCTATTACAAAAATGAGTTTTTATAAAGAAATAGCACCATTCGTTGAATATATCCATTCAATTAGAAAATTGGAAACATACCTAAGTTTTGATATGAAATTCCAAACAAAGTGGTCAATACCGAAAAGTATTGTTGATGAAGGTCAAGTCGTTGGATTTGATGTTGAGGACCCAAATATGAAAGGGGTTACTTTCATTTGCCCAATAGGAGAAAAAGAAGTTTCTTCAATCATTGTTAAAATTGGTAAAATTATTAAATTAAACAAAGAACGAGAATTGAAGGAAAGATTGTTTAAACAAACTGTAGAACAGTTGAAACAAACTTTTGAAAAAACTGATTTAGATAAATTACAGAATCTTTATTTTGATTTTGATGTTCAAGATGAATTAGATACTGATTTAGAAACTGAAATAGATTTAGAAGATGAGCAATACGGACAGGAGCCAACAATTACTGAATTGGTTCAACAGTGAGAAACTGAAGGACAAAAGAGAACTTGATAAGGGTAAAGAAAAAATAATCAAAGAAATTAAAGGTCTTAATAAAGAAACCTTATTCCCTAAACCAAAAAAACTAAGTATATGGAAGAAAATAAAGATAATTCTCTTAGGACAATAGAAAAGTTGGCATTGATTGCAGAATCAGTTCAAACTTTATTTAGTGGTAAGGGTACAATTATATTTGAATTACCTAAAGGTGAATATAATAGTGTGATTAACCACTTTAGAGAGGTTGACAGACACCACAAACAATTTTCAATGGATATATCAGGAACTGAGTTCCATTTTATTTTGGACGAGAAGGATAAGTTGTAAACTTTCTGTAAAGGACCTTCTTATCGAATCCATTAGATTCTAACAAACTATACAAATATTTTCTCTGAGGTGACGAATAGTCTTTAATAAAAAGACAGTCACCTCTTTTTATTTTAAAAAAATATGAAGATAAACAATCAATAAATCTCGACGACTCTTTTTCGTTTTTCAATGAAAAAAGTTTGATGTCCTCATCTTTTTGAACCACAATTTTATTATTTAGAACTGAAATCATTTTTAACCCATCAGTCTTAAGGTAAGTTTTTATTAAGTCCTTTGTGGTTATTTTCTTTTTCTTTTGAATGTCAAAAATTAATTCTTCTTCACGGTAAGGTTTGATTTGTAGAATTGACATACCATCATCTTCCATTTTAACTTTAATATTCCTACCATATTCATCCGTGATATAAACTGGTGCGGATTGGTTGGTTACCATCTCAATTAAACCTAATTCAAATTTACAATCTTTTGTATTCTCAATGAGTACATCAAAGATTACCTCATCCGATTCACTAATTAATTTATTAAAAACCGATTTAGCACGAGATAAAGTGACAAACTTCTTTATTATTCGTTTTCTTTTTTTATTTTTGAATAAGACTATCAAATAGTTTTCCATATATGACTAATTATTACGAAATTTTAGGTGTAAGTAAAGATGCTACACAAGATGAAATCAAAAAGGCTTACAGAAAATTAAGTAAACAGTACCATCCTGACGTAAATCCTGAAGGTGCTGAAAAGTTTAAAGAAATTTCGGTTGCTTACGATACAATTGGTGATGAGACAAAACGAGCTCAATACAATAACAACTTAAACAATCCATTTGCAAATAATGGTGGAATGTCTTATGAAGACATTTTTAATCAAATGTTTGGGAACCAAGCTCAAAACCCATTTAATCAAAAAAGAAAATCGGCTCCCGATAAGATTATTCGAGTTCAGATAAATCCAATTGAATCATTTAATGGGGTTGAAAAAAATATCCAATACATGAAAGATAATCACTGTGGTATTTGTAATGGAAATGGTGGTGAACAACAATCGTGTAATACTTGTGGAGGTGCTGGATTTCAAATCAAAACGTTTGGTACGGGATTTATGGTCCAACAAATAAGGACCGCCTGTGGGACTTGCGCAGGTCGAGGATACACTTTAGTACACAGGTGTTATAATTGTGATGGTAAAGGTGTTAAAGGTCATACTCATGAAGTTAAAGTTAAGTTACCTGTCGGAGTTGACAATGGTCAATATCTTAAATTAAGTAATTTAGGTGATTTCAAGAATGGTGAATATGGTGATTTAGTTGTTCAAATTGAACTGGTGAATCAAGACGGTTATGAAAAAATAAATAATGATTTAATATACAATCTATTTTTGGATTTAGAACAAATCCAACAGGATAAATTTACGATACCACATCCTAATGGTGATTTGGTAATGAATGCTTTACCAGTGTTTGACACATCCAAACCTTTAAGATTAAAAGGTAAGGGATATAATGGTGGTGATATGTATGTTAAACTAATTGTTAAGTTTAACCGAGCAATTTAAAAATATTGGATAATAGTTTTAACAAATGTGTATGTTCCGTATAATGCGGACGCGATTAGATAGAATCCTAAAATTATTATCCCAATTTGGAATTTACCTGGACCTTTTTGTTTACATGTTTTACAACCTTCTGTCATATTTATAAGTATGTTAATTGAGCAAATTATTAAAAGAGTTCTTTATCAATATCTTGACGAGAAAGAACAAGAAGAATATAAGAAACCTCGTAAGTATAGTAAATCGTATTGTGAATCAACTTCATGTAAAGATATGGGGTTTACTCAAAAGGCATCTTGTCGACCTTACAAAAATTGTTATAAGTAAATTTGCCTTTTGATATTTTTTTCTTATTATTGTATAAAAGGAAAATTATGCTATCATACATCGGAGGTAAAAGTAAAATTGGAAAGTGGATTGTCCCTTTCTATGATAAAGATATGGAGACTTATGTTGAGACATTCGGAGGAATGTTTTGGTGTTTCTTCAACATGGACTTAAAACAGTACCCAAATCTTAAGAAAGTCGTCTATAACGACTTCAACCCACTCAACTATAATCTGTTTCAATGTATTAAGAATCCTGAGAGATTACTTGAATCCATTAATGCAATTCCATGTCAACAAGTTGGTGAAGAAATCACACCATCTATATATAAGGAACAATTTTTAAGCTTTCAGGCTGAAATTTTTGATAAAGATTTCAGCTTAAAACCTGACGATTATGAAATTGCTGCCAAATATGCTTATGTTCTAACACAGGTATTCAGTGGTAGCAAACCTGAAACAAGTTCATTTATTGACTTAAAGGGTAAATACAAATCAAAGTACCTTACATTTAGAGATAAGTTATCTAAACCTGATTGGGTGGAACATTTCTTAAGGATAACTGAGGTTGAGAATATGGACTTTGCAGATGTAATTACAAAGTATGATTCACCAACAACATATATCTATTTAGACCCACCATATTGGAAGACTGAAAACTATTATAATAACCACGACTTTGACAGAGAAGACCATGAAAGACTTGCAAATGTTTTACACAATGTTCAAGGTAAGTTCAGTTTATCCTACTATGATTTTGAGTTATTACACGAATGGTTCCCTGAAGAACAGTACCGTTGGGAGAGAAAAGAGTTCGCTAAAGCAGCAGCTGCGAAGAAGGGAACGAAACAAAATATGGGGGAAGAGTTGTTAATCTTGAATTATTGAGTTATTTTTGTATCGTCAATATATTTATAGTAATAAAATAACAAAGATGAAATTCACGTCAATATTAAAAAAGGTCATTTTAGAACAATCAAGATTTGAATTGTTGTCTGACGCACTTACTAAGCCATCTAAAGATAAAGAAGGTAATAAGGTAAAGCCTAAGATGAGCAGAGAAGAGTTTAATAAGTTAGTCGAGGCTGACCCAACAACAAGGTTAAACAACATTGATTTAACTAGTGCTAACTCAAAAGAACTTGAGAAGGTTAAAGCTGGTAAATACGTTCAGTGGTTGATTAAAAAATACCTAATGCCAAAAACTGAAAGACAACCTGGTGAATCGGGTTATGAACGTGAAGTTCAACAAGTGAAAGACACTTTCATGGAGGATTTATATAAGGTAACAGAAGACCTTGCTAAGTTTGAGAAGTTTAAAGGTAAACTTCCTCAAGAGATGAGAGATATTAATAAGTTAAGTCCTGATACATTATACGATGCGGTTAAGGACTTTGACTTAACTTTGGCAACAACAACAAAGGCTGAAAGACAGTCAGCTCCTGTTCACCCTGGTGCTAAATTGGTATTTGACGGACCAACATTTAGAGTTATTGAAATTGAAAATAAAGGACCTGTAGGTAAAGAAGCTGCTTGTTTCTACGGAGGACACAATAGAGAAACAAGATGGTGTACTTCAACACCTGGTACTGACCAATGGTTTAACAGATACATTAAAGATGGTCCTTTATATGTTGTATATAATCCAAATGATACGCAAGTTGCACCTGAAACAGGATTACCTGTAAATAGATATCAGTTCCACTTCCCATCCAATCAGTTCATGGATAAGGATGACCGTCAACAAGATTTGGTTCAGTTATTGAACGGACCAATGAAAGAGTTGAAAAACTTCTTCAAACCTGAATTTGCAAAAGGATTAACTATCGGTGGTGAGAAATTGGCAATTGATAGTTTCAGTCATGGAGCGGTTGGTAAATTTATCGGATTATATGGGTTGGCGGATTTAATTGGTAGTTTACCTGATACGTTAAAAGAATTCCAAATTCAAAACAGAGATAAGAATGGTTTAATCATCGAAATCCCTGAAGAGATTGGAAGATTCAAAGATTTGTCATACATCTTATTAGATAACTGTATTGCAAGTGTACCTGATTCAATCTGTACTTTACCTAAATTGAGATTCTTGGCGTTAATCAACAATGACAAACTTACAACTATTCCTGAGTGTATCGGTGATTTACCAAACCTATACTTCTTGAACCTTAAAGGTAGTTCGAACGTTCAAGTGCCTCAATCAATCCAAGATAAAGGAACTGATATGGGTGGAGGAATGTGGGACCTTCAAGACTAATTGTTTAACTTTTAAATTTACTGTAATGAATGTTGATGTTGAGATATACATGAATAATTTCATAAAATTCTTCAAGGAGAATCCTAATGACCTTTTTACTCTAATACCTAAAGGAAAGGAAGATGAATTTTATGAAAAAATCAAAGAAGTGTCGTTAAAGAACACTAAGAACGGTGACGATGCGTCACTAACTCAAAAACAAATCTTAGATATTTGTGTGACGGTAAATGGTAAAGACCCACAACTTCCGAAGAAAAAGTTGGAAAGTTTTATCATGGAAACAAGATTTGGTAATATTATTCTAAATTAAGTTTGTTAATCAGATAAAAATAACTATCTTTGTATTAACTTAAAACAATAGGATATGTTATCATTAGAAACCCTTAAAGAATTTACCCCATCTGTTTTCGCGACAGCACCATCTCCAAAGATGTCAGGCAAATACGCATTTGTCCCAACAATTGAAATCCTTGAAAACTTTGAACGAGAAGGATGGAACGTAGCTTCCGCTAGTCAAGTAGGTAAAGGATTGTATGCTCAACACGAACTACGTCTTCGTAATGGAGAATTACCAAATGTTGGAGACTCTTTAATTGAGGCGATTATCCGTAACTCACACAATGGTCTTAGTACCTTGTCAATTAGTTCAGGACTACACCGTTTAGTGTGTTCAAATGGATTGACAGTTCCAACTTCAGTGTCTGACTCAATTGCGGTTAAACACATGAAAGTTGATTTGGGCACGGTACGTGAAATTACTGACCAGTTCGCTGAAAGATTACCAATCATTCAACGTTCAGTTAGTATGATGGAGAATACTTTCTTGGATGAATCCAAGTTAGTTGACTTTGTAGACCGAGCAGCGATGCTCCGTTGGGAAAAAGGTTCAATCCCAAAAATCGATATCGAATCTTTCCTTCACCCCGAAAGAGAAGGTGACGTAGGGAATAGTGTTTGGAAGACCTTTAATGTAATCCAGGAAAAGTTCATACGTGGTGGTATGAAGTATCAGAGTAAGAAGGGTCGTGTGATGTCTATGAGAGAGTTGAAGAACTTCCATAACATCAACAAGATTAACACTAACCTTTGGGAATTAGCCGAGTCTTATTGTTAAAAAGTGTGGGGGATATTTTGTCCCCCATTCTTTTTTTATTATCTTTGTAATATGAAAGAGGTGTTATTTAAAAAAGAGTTCGTGAGTTATGAAACTATTGAGCACGAATCTTGTAGTGACTTCCCACTTAAAGGGAAAATATTTAGAGACGATTTTCTAAATCTTGATATTGAAGAAAAACCTGAGCCGACAAAAAAACATCCATTATTTACTTATAAAAAAACCCATAAAACGGAGGAAGAGTTTGTTACTAGATTTGCAGACCAAATGTATGATGTTACTAGAAATAATACCACTATTGTAGTTGAAAGAGATGGGGACAAAGTGGCGATTAAATTATTTTGGGGTTATAAACACAGAAGGGCTGGTGTTGTTTGGTTTAAGACAATTAAACATGTTGAATTCATTAGTGTGAATACCAAGACTGGTGATGTTTATGTTGGAGGTATTGATAACTACCACTTAAAAAGAAAATCAAGAAAAAAAATTAGAAGAAATTACTTTATTGGTGAACCTTTGAATAATTTGAGTTTGTCAATTAGGAATTGTATAAGACGTGTGGATTCTAATCTTGATGTGGATTGTGCTCATGATGCTTTGGATGTTTTCATTCAAACAATTGACCCGATTGATAATTTTGGTAAGTTAACCAATAGTCAAAGGTTATTCAAGTTCTATTTGAATAAACGAGGAGTTAAGTTTCCAAACAATTTCCATGTTTATACAAATGAATGGTTTGGACCTGAGATTAAAAAAATTCTTAAATGGAGCGGTAATCGAATGGTTGATGCTGTTATGGAACGTAATGAGTTATCAGGTAAACAGATTAAGAAAGCTTTGCATAATTGTGAAAGTTTGAATCTTGAAATGCTTACCTTGGCTCGTAATATGTTTAATGATGATTGGGTTAATCAAGACTATGAATTAATTTTGGGATGTTTAAATTCAAACATTAGTCATTATCCGTTACCCGTAGACTTTAAACAATTTGTCACCAATGAAGAATTAAAACGTATATACAAATTGTTTAGACATGTTGTTATACATGGTACGTTGGATTCTCATACATTCTATGACCATATGAGATTTTATTGTGATTTGAAGTTGTATGAACCAAATATTAAATGGATGTCATCTGATGACAACAAGAGTGATTTTAGGGACGAACATTTAGATTGGACGGATAAGCTTCAGTCATATAGAGAAGGTACCTATTATCGTAAGTACCCTGAGTATAGTTATAAGATTATAAGTGAGCCAATTGAACATGGTGGTGAGGTTTATTATCCTGTGTTATTGGATAACAGTAGGAACTATAATGAGGAGAGTAATGCTCAATCCAATTGTGTTAAGACATACATTGGTAATTGTGGGTCGATGATTATATCTTTGCGTCAGGGTGGGATTGATTCAGAGGTTAGAGCGACTATTGAATATAGGTTAAATAAATCATTGGTTACTAAAACAATTAATGTTGACCGAGTTCAATCTTTGGGAAAATTTAATAAAAAATTAACTGAAGAATGGAATGACGTTCTATTTAAATTAGATAAGCGTATGTTATATTATGTTAAAGATGAAAACTTCGATACAGTCAAAATTAAAAAGGTTCACAAGTCTGGTTTGGAACTTGATTCTACTTCTAATTGGAGGGATGATGGCCGTTTGGTATGGGATAAAGACGAAATTGGGAATATATGGTAAGTAAACCTGAATATATAATAGGAGTTGAAAATGGAGTACCATTCTCAACGTTGGAACTTGAGGTTCCTGAGGACTTTCCAAAGTTTTTGGATGGTCGTGCATTCACTACAGTTTATAGTGATAATTGGATGGAGTTCAAGACAGGTGAAGTTAAAGTAGTAAGTAAAATATATTCAACCAAACAATCGTTTTATTTATATTTATTTAAAAGTGCCATTGATTACAAAAACTTGGCTATTTATTATCGAGAAGAACAGTCAAACGAATTAAAATTATTTATAGGACAATTATTAAAAACATATAAGAATGGAACAACTAACATCAAATGAATTAAGAGAAAAGATTAGCAACGGAGAGAACTTTGTATTGGATTTATATGCCACTTGGTGTGGACCGTGTAAAGTCATGTTAAACAACTTGGGTAAAGTAAACGAGTCATTAATTAGTGAATCAACTAGCAGACCAAAATATAGTATTTATAAATTCGATGTTGATAGCGACATGGATTTTATGAGAGAGTTGGGAATCAGAAGTGTACCAACAATAAAAATATTCAAGGAAGGTTCTGAAGTATTTTCAAGAGCTGGTGTTATGGCACCAACAGAAGTCCTTGAATTACTTAACTAATAATTATGAAAGATTTAAGTGTGGTTGTCTATACAATGGAGGGATGTCCTTTTTGTACTGAGTTTAAAGAAATGTTAACTAACGAAGGAATCGAATTTTTTGACCGAGATATCGATGATTATAAAGACGAGTATGATATCTTTGTTGAGGTTACAGACAACGACATGATACCAGCAATGTTAATTATTGAAGGTGATGATGAAAACCATGAATCTTTCTTATATGCTCCTGAACGAAACTACAACGAATTAAGTGAAGCTGTCACCATCATTCAAGGACACAGACAAAAACTTGGTCTGATTTAAAAAATTACAAAGTCTTTTACTTTCTTTTTAAGAAAGTCATATTCCTGAAGTGGGTTGGTTAATTCAATAGACCAATCCACTTTTTTTATTTCTGTATCTAACCAAGACATATCAAAATCGAATACATCTAAGATTGCCGACTTTAATGTCTCATCTTCTTTTTGGTGTGAGTTCTTAACTGAGAATTGATTATCACCCGATTCATCTTTGTTTGTTGACATTGTGAATGTCAAGGTTGAGAATGGGTAATTGTATGGGATGTTATAAAAAATATGTTTTCCGTAGTAATACATCAACCTTCCCTGTTTCAAGGAATAACCGTGAGGGAACTCAGAACAGAAAATTAAGTTATTGTCTTCCAAGATTGGTTTTACGTGGAAGTTATGGTCGTAAGACTTTGTATCGTCTATCAAATATTCCTCACACTGACGTTTATGATATGAGCAATTACTTGAGTTGTTATGATATGAAAAAGTTATTTCATCTAATGGGTACAATTTGGAATTATAATCTATTAAATCGATTGTGTGAGTTAATTTTAGGTCAACTAATTGTTCTTTGAAGTTTGATGTGAATTCATTTTTTATCTTTGCGATATCCAAAGTTTCTTTATAGGTTGTTTTGCCTTTAATTACATAAAAATTCATGCAGTCAACGACTTGTATAATACTT
>Ga0209296_1002053_pt1 | contig 14708 bp, 11 predicted proteins | sample S_130206_EF_Meta_FD_187319 | JGI IMG/M metagenome (GOLD analysis project Ga0209296, IMG submission 187319) | Freshwater microbial communities from Lake Simoncouche, Canada to study carbon cycling - S_130206_EF_MetaG (SPAdes) (version 2) | ecosystem: Environmental > Aquatic > Freshwater > Lake ...
AAGGAAAACGAATGCGGCTAGAACATTCCATGGGCTTGAGGATGGGGCACGAACTGCATCTTGCACCTCGCATGATTCAGTCGATGGAGATACTCCAGCTACCGATCATGGCTTTGGAAGAAAAAATCCAACAGGAGCTTCAAGAAAATCCAGTTCTCGAACTGACTCAAGATTCAGAAAACGCAAATGCCAACGATGAATGGAATGACGACCAAAACGATCATGAATTTGAACCAAATACTTCCAAAGATACCTCTGATAAAACGCTGGTGATCGATACCAAAGGCCAAGCAGAAGCCGATTTCGAGCGCCTTGATGGCATGCCCGAAGAATGGAAAGAATCGCTTTACGATGATCACAGGCCATCGCGTAACGCCATCGAAGAATTTTCCGAACGCAAGCACAATGCCATGCAAAACATGGTTTCGAGGCCCCAATCCCTCGAAGATTATCTCATCGATCAGCTTTCATTCTTTGATATTTCAAAAGAAGAAAGGCGCCTAGTAAATCTGGTGATCGCCAACCTTGATGATGGTGGATATCTTAAATCGAGTGCAGAAGAAATTGCCAATTCGATTGATCCGCCCTGCACCCCTGATCAAATCAGACAAGCGATTTCCATCGTTCAAAGGCTGGATCCGCCTGGCATATGCGCAAGAGATTTAGCTGAATGCCTTTTACTGCAACTCACCTCGGAAACGCCAAACCCAGATGCTGTCAAAAGCCTGATCACCAACCATTTGGAAAACATCAGGCACAACCGTATACCAGCAATTCAAAAAACCACAGGCCTTGACTTAGCCCAAATCAAGGAAGCAATCGAGGTTATTCGAAAACTAAATCCAAAACCCGCAGCCATCTTTAATTCCGAAAATATTCCCTATGTGGTGCCGGATATTGAAATATTCAAATCGGAAGAGGGAGATTACCTCGTTCGCCTAGCTGACGAACTTTTACCCAATGTGCAAATCAATCAGACTTATGTTGCAGAGTGTAAAAACCGAGCCACCGATAAAAAAGTGAAAGAGTTTCTTCGACCCAAAATCCAATCCGCACAATGGTTGCTCGAAGCAATCGAACAACGCAGGTCTACTCTAAAAAAAGTCACACAAGCAATCATACAAAGGCAATTGAGCTTTTTAGAACTTGGCCCTGAACATATTGAACCGCTGAAAATGCTGCAAATTGCAGAAGTGGTTGGCGTGGATGTTTCAACCATCAGCAGGGCGGTTGATGACAAATGGGTTCAAACCCCGCGGGGAGTTTTTCCCCTGAAACGCTTCTTTGGCGGAGGCACTCAGAGCGCAACTGGTGAAGATATCGCTTGGGAAAAAATCCGAAGAAAACTTCTTGAAGTGGTTGGCGCAGAAGATAAATCCAATCCACTTTCCGATGAAGATCTGGTAAACAAACTTCAGGAAGAAGGCTACCCCGTAGCCCGTAGAACAATCACCAAGTATCGAAAAATCCTCAACATCCCATCATCAAGGGAACGAAAAGATTGGACACCTTGATTACTCTGCAGCGGATTTAAAACCCGCAGGCACTTCTCCACCTACAAAATAAACATCTCTATCCGGCCTGCATCCAGGCGCATGAATATCCAGCATCTCTAAACCGTTAGGCCCAGCCCTAAACGCATGCTTTGTACCAGGAGGTAATCGCAAAAATACCCCTGCCTTCAACTCATGCTCCACCCCATCCAAAATTGCAACCCCCTCACCCGCAAGCACATAATAAAGCTCTTCAGCAATTTGATGATAACTGGTGCTAGTGCTAGATTCCGCTTGAACTTTAACCCTATAAGCCGTGGTTCGAATTTCCTCGTCCACCATGATCAGAGTTTCAATTCCGTAAGGGCCAAGCTGCTTTAATGCGTCTTCATTACCCGCAGTTCTAACGATAATTTCTGGACTACCCATTAAAGCACCCACATTCCCTTTTGCAGCTTGATTGATCCTTACGGCTAGCTGTTGAATATATCTTCAAGTGCCTTGCGCATCACCTTGGGATCGGGATCGATACCCGCCCAATGCTTGATACCAATAACCCCTTGGTTAACGAGCATCCCAAGTCCATCAATCACTTTACAACCTTTCCCACGGGCATCCTTTACCAGTCTGGTTTCAGGAGGATTAGGGATAACATCTGCAACCACCATCGAAGGTTTCAAAGTGGAAACATCAAGTTCAAGCCTAGCTTCTCGATCAGGATAAAGGCCGATGGAAGTGGCATTGATCACTACATCGGTGCCCTCGGGAATTTTGAAATCTCCCTTCCATTGAACAAACTCAACCTTTGCATTTACTTTTTCCCGAAGCAACTTAGCCAACTCTTCACCCCGGGTAACACTTCGATTTACCAAGGTGAAATGGCTAGCGCCCGCAAGCGCAAGCTCTACGGTGATGGCCCGTGCAGCGCCGCCTGCGCCAAAAATCACAACGCGCTTGCCCTTGGGATCGGTCAACTCTTTTAACGATTCAAGGAACCCCTTACCATCGGTGTTTTCACCAATCAGCTTTTCACCCCTGCGCACAACACAGTTAACCGCACCCATAACCGATGCTGATTCACCCAACCCATCCAAGTGGGCAATGACTGCAACCTTGTGCGGAATAGTGCAATTAAACCCTACAAAACCCATAGCACGAGCGCCTTTTACCGCTTCACTCAAATGGCTCGGTGCAACCTCAATCGTCAGATAGCGCCAATCCAATCCATGATGCTTATAAGCGGCTTCGATCATCGCCTGGGTCGGATTCTCACTAACAGGCAGGCCAAAACATGCGGTAAGTTCTTGCTTGAAATTTAAAACCTTAGTCATCGTTTCATCCTTATTTAAGTTCGGGGTCTTTCATTGCATCAGCTTTTTTATACAAGCCCGTAGGAATCAAAATCTCTTTAGGTGGCGTCTTGCCATCGAAATAATCCAGCATTGCAGCAACAGTTTGCTGCCCAATTTTATCCGGGAATTGCACCGGGTCTGCAAAAATCTTCCCTTCCTTGATCGCTTGCTTACCATCAGGCTGACCATCAAACCCGATGATTTTTACTGAATCAGCCTTGTTAGCCCGTTCAAGTGCTGCCCGGGCTCCCAATGCTGAAGGATCATTGATTGCGAAAATAGCTGCAAGATCTGGATGTGTTTGTAATACATCTTCAGTAGCACTTTGGCTTTTATCCTTCTTCCCATCGCCTGGAAGCTCTGCAACAATCGTTATCTGCGACTTTGGGTTTTTCTTGTTGTGCGCATCGATAACTTCTTTAAAACCTTTGACCCGCAAGATGCATGATTCAGCCTGCCTAAAATCGAGCACAGCAACTTTGCCCCCTGCTTCGCCCATAGCTTCAATCGTGGCACTACCAGCTTGCTTGCCGCCTTCATAATTATCGGTTGCAATATGAGTCACCACTTTGGCATCGGGAGCCAGGCATGCGATATCTGCGGTAAATACAGGCACACCCGCTTTATTCGCTTCTTGGATAACTGCACCAATAGAGCGCGAATCACAAGGGCATAAGACGATCGCAACTACTTTTTTGACTAAGAAATCTTTGACCTGACTTTGCTGCTTTGCAACATCAAATTCCCCGCTCACCACCTCAACAGAATATCCTGCTTTTTCTGCCTGCTCTTTTATCGTGTCGCCTATAACCTTAAAAAATGGATTCGTAAGAGTCAGCACAGAAACACCTATAATCCCCTTCACTTTCACAGATGCTTTTTCTTTGGTCTTTTCCTTTTTATCCGGAGCATTATTTCCACCACATCCCACTGCAGCAAAAACTGCAAACATCAAAACCGTCTTTATGAAAGTATTCATACTTATCTCCAATCCATTTTACTTAGTAATAACTTTGGATATTGTTGCTTAGAAATAGCAACAAAGACATAGAATTATGGTTTCAAAGATTGAAGAGGCATCAAGGTGATATCAAATCCCGTTTCAACTTCTTCGCGAAGGATCATAACTTTTACCACATCACCCACTTTTTTGGCATCCAATACGGAATAAAGATCCTTAAGTACCTTGATTTGCTTGCCATCAACTGATTTGATGATATCGCCAAGCACTATTTTTCCTGTTTTCATTCTGGAAGAGCCACGAATCCCCGCCTTTGCTGCAGCACCCTCTGGAAGAACATCCAAAACCACAACACCTTCAGGCACCCATTGCTTCGACAAATTGTCAGGCGCAAGAGTAACCCCCAGACCGGGCTTGGTAACTTTTCCATTCTTGATAAGCTCTGGCACTACCCGATTTACCTCATCCACAGGAATTGCAAAACCTATCCCTGCAGAAACACCGGAAGTACTATAAATTGCAGTGTTTACCCCGATAAGCAAACCCGCACTATCAAGAAGTGGACCACCCGAATTACCCGGATTGATCGCAGCATCCGATTGAATCACATTCTTGATCGGTCTTTTATTTACTGAATCAATCTCCCTGCCCAACGCACTAATAATCCCCGTGGTCAAGGTCTGATCAAGGCCAAAAGGATTTCCAATTGCATACACTTTTTGCCCAACTTGAAGATCATCAGAACGGCCTAATGGCAATGGTTTTAGCTTCCCCTTCGGAGCATCGACTTTTAAAACTGCAAGATCCTTATCAGCGAAAAACCCTACGAGCCTGGCTTGAAAAACTGATTGATCTGCAAAGGTAATCTGCGCTGCATCTGCGTTTTGAATCACATGAAAATTAGTTACAATGTGCCCTGCATCATCCCATACAAACCCAGACCCTGTGCCCTCGGGCATCTGCTGAATGTTTAAATTGATGCCAGTCTTGCGATTAGCTAGGGTAGTGATATTTACAACTCCCTGCCTCGATTGATTATAAAGCTCGATGGTGGATTTTTCATCCTCTGCGAGATTGCCCCGCGCAACAATCGGCCTTGCAGAACCATACTTAATATTATCAAAGTCCCCATTGTCCTTAAAAAGAATATCTTTGCCAAAAATAAATGCAAGGAATAATACAAAAGGTAGGGAGAGGGCAAAGATGGAAATGATTACGACAAAAAGCCAGAGCATAACTGGTCTGGATCTTGGTGGGTCATTATTTAAAATCTCATCATTGCTCATGTATTTTAATCCGTTGGTCAGATAAACAGCTTTTTAATGGGCTTCCCGGTAGAAACAGCCACAGGTCGGTTCAATAGATCATGATAATGCTCGGTGGGCGGAACGCCAAGCGCATCAAACAGTGTGGTGATAATATCTTGTGGGGTAACCCGATCCTGAATGGGATAAGCCGCTGCGCGATCGGTAGCGCCAACCACACCGCCTTGGGTAACTCCGGCACCTGCAAAAACAACAGAGTAAGTTGCAGCCCAGTGTTTTCTACCAGGGGTTGCCCCCGCAAATCTAGGCTCCAACGCAACCAAAGGCGCCCTGCCAAACTCTCCCATGCAAACCACCAATGTCGAATCCAACAACCCTCGTGAATCCATGTCCTCTAAAAGGGCGGAAAAACTTTGGTCAAAACGAGGTAACAAATGATCTTTCATCGATTCAAAAATATCGTTGTGCGTATCCCAACCATATTGATCAGTTTCATTGGGAGCAGAATCCTGCCCTCGGATATTCGGATTCCAAAACACTGTAACCCAGGGCATTTCCCGTTCAACCAATCTGCGGGCAAGAAGACAAGCCTGACCAGAACGATTTCGACCATAGCGATCGCGAACAGAATCCTTTTCTTGGGAAAGATCAAACGCACTGCGAGCCTTGGGGTCACTCAAAATCTGATACGCCTGCTTGTAACGCAAATCATGATCAAGCAACCCAGGAACCGACTCCCACTTACGCTGTTCTTTTTCCAACGCATTCTTCAAGGATTGCCTTTGCTGAATGCGCACCGTGGGTAGTTCTTCGCGCGGGTTGAGTGAAGGAAGCGACTTTTCGGGGTTGCTGCCATCTACCGCAAGGGGATCATAAGCCCGACCTAAATAGCCACTATTTTGCCCAGGGGAATTTAACTCGGGCACCAATAAGGGCCCATTCACATGAGAACTAGAAAAACCAAAAGGCCCCATTGGCCTGATCCTTCTAAAGATCGAACCAACAGTAGGAAGATCATCAGGCCTAGGCGGCGGGTTCGCTGATTTCTGCGGATGAAAATGCCCGGTTAAACTTAGATAACAAGCAGAACCATGATCCAAATCATCATGGCTAACACTTTTAAGAACCGTGAATTTATTAGCTACATTTGCAACTTTAGGAAGATGTTCACCAAAGCGCAAACCGGGAACTTTCGTAGCAATCGAACCAAAGGCGCCTCGGATTTCAACAGGGGCGTTGGGCTTGGGATCCCACATTTCCAACTGGCTTTGGCCGCCACCACAAAACACCACAAGTACAGACTTTGCCTTGCGAGTTTTCGAACCATCCCCAGTACTGCCATTGGCAATACCAGAAAGCAAAGGCATGCCTAAAGCTAGGAACATCCTTCGATCAAACATAGTATCAGCACGAAACGCAAGCATTTATCCTCCAGATTAATTCTACCATACGAGATAAAATCGCGGAGGAATATTCCGATCACATTTGCATGGTTGTATCAAACTTTAGCACACCTTTGGCTTTATCAAAATCAACCATTACTTTGCAATGATCTTTCGCTTTCCCTTCAAGCATCAATCTTGAAAGCGGGTTTTCGATTTCTTTTTGAATGGTCCGTTTCAAAGGGCGTGCGCCATAAGCAGGGTCATAACCCACTGCAACCAAATGCAACCGTGCAGCTTCAGTAAGCTCAAGCAAAATATGCTTTTCATCCAATCTGGAACGGAGTCGGCTCAGAAGGATTTCAACAATTTTTTCCAGATGCTTTTCACTAAGGGCATGAAACACGATCATATCATCAACCCGGTTAAGAAACTCGGGTCTGAAGTTCTTCCTTAGTTCTTCAAGCACTGCATCTTTCATGTGATCATAAATTTCCCCAACGAAGGAACCCTTGAATTGAAGGATTTTATGACTGCCTATGTTCGAGGTCATGATCACAATGGTATTTTTAAAATTAACCGTACGGCCTTGGCCATCGGTTAATCTGCCATCATCCAGAACCTGCAAAAGGATGTTAAACACATCAGGATGTGCTTTTTCGATCTCATCAAAAAGTATTACGCAGTAAGGTTTTCGCCTGACCGCCTCTGTCAATTGCCCGCCCTCTTCATAACCGATATAACCAGGAGGCGCGCCTAGAAGCCTGGCCACAGTATGTTTTTCCTGATATTCAGACATATCAATGCGAATCATGGCGCGCTCATCATCGAATAAAAACTCTGCAAGTGCCCTGGCAAGTTCGGTCTTTCCCACGCCTGTTGGCCCAAGAAAAATAAAACTCCCAACAGGCCTGTTCGGGTCTTTCAATCCGCTGCGCGCTCTTAAAACTGCCTCAGAAACCGCAGTTACTGCTTCATCCTGCCCAACGACGCGCTGATGAAGTTCTTCTTGAAGGTGCAACAACTTCTGCAGTTCGCCCTCAAGCAATTTCGAGACCGGTACCCCAGTCCACCTGCTTACAACGTCTGCAATATCTTCTTCGTCAACTTCTTCTTTGATGAGCTTGCTTTCACCCTGCTTCGAGGCAAAAGCTTCCTCTTCAATCTTAAGCTTTCGTTCCAATTCGTTTAATTTTCCGTACTTGAGTTCCGCAGCTTTGCTAAGGTCGTAACTGCGCTCGGCCTGTTCTGCATCAAGTTTGGTTTGATCAATTTGCTGCCTAAGGGAACGGAGCTTCAGAACCGCTTCTTTTTCGATATCCCATTGCCCCTTGAGAGCACCCGACTGCCCTTTCAAATCGGAAAGTTCTTTTTCAAGTTTCAAAAGCCTATCTTTGGACGCAGCATCTTTTTCTTTCTTAAGCGCCTCTCTTTCAATCTCTAATTGCATGGTGCGCCTCAATATTTCATCCAACTCAGAAGGCATACTATCAATTTCAGTACGCAGCTTTGCAGCAGCCTCATCGATAAGATCGATCGCTTTATCAGGCAAAAACCGATCAGCAATATAACGATTCGAAAGCACTGCTGCTGCGACCAGAGATGCATCTTTAATTCTTACACCATGATGCAATTCATAGCGCTCTCTTAACCCGCGCAAAATACTGATGGTATCTTCCACCGTGGGTTGATCAACAATTACAGGCTGAAACCTGCGCTCAAGGGCGGCATCTTTTTCAATATTTTGCTTATACTCATTGAGCGTGGTCGCACCAATGCAATGAAGCTCGCCACGAGCCAGCATCGGTTTCAAAAGGTTGCCAGCATCCATGGCGCCCTCGGCTTTTCCAGCGCCAACAACCGTGTGAAGTTCATCGATAAAAAGAACGATTTCGCCTGCGGATTGCTGCACTTCTTTAAGAACAGCCTTAAGTCGCTCTTCAAATTCACCACGGAATTTTGCACCTGCAATCAATGCACCCATATCGAGGGAAACTATCATTTTGTTTTTCAAACCTTCGGGAACATCACCCCGAACGATGCGCTGGGCAAGCCCCTCGACAATAGCGGTTTTCCCAACGCCCGGCTCACCTATAAGCACGGGGTTGTTTTTAGTTCTGCGGGAAAGAACCTGGATCACCCTTCGAATTTCTTCATCACGGCCTATCACTGGATCGAGTTTATTGGCTGCGGCCATTTTGGTGAGATCACGGCCATACTTTTCTAGGGATTGATAAGTGGCTTCCGGGTTTTGATTGGTCACGCGTTGGTTTCCTCTTACTTCTTGAAGTGCGGTCATTAATAGATCACGGGTAATTCCAAATTCTTTGAACAGTTTTCCTATCGAAGCTTTATCTTCCAACAACGCCAGAAGAATATGCTCGACTGAAATATAATCATCCTTAAACTTTTTAGCCTCTTCCTCCGATTGCTTGAGAATCGTGTTCAATCTGCCCGCAAGGTAAATATTGCCATCTTGATTAGAACCAGAAACCTTAGGAAGGCGATCGATTTCTTGATCGCAGCGCTTGCGCAGGGCATCCGTATTGATGTTCGATTTCCGCAAAATAGATAACGCTAAACCTGGATCCTGAGCCAATAAGCTTGAAAGCAAATGCTCCAAATCGACCTGAGGCTGCCCCTTAGACTGGGCAATCTTGGAAGCCTGCTGTAAGGCTTCCTGCGCTTTTTCAGTGTATCGATCAATGTTCATTACAAGAATCCATTAAGCCTTTAATACATCACACCTACATTATTCGCTAAACAAGATAAGAATGTACGCAAATACATCCCTATCCTTCAATATTTTTAAAAATTAACGTAAACCTATACAAAGCAATATCTTACATAAAACACATAGATTAAATTAAAAGCGAATAATCGCCCAAAGAACCTAGGCTATTGTTCGCACGAATATAAGCCCAGCAATCTTAAAAAGTGGGCTTGAACGATTTGAAATAAAGCTTATGCCTGTGATCTGTAACCGGTTTAAGTGAATATCTTGGTATATTTGAACAGGCAAGCATTATGAAACAATCAATCCCTTTAATATTAAATGTTGCTGCGCTATTTTCCATTATTGGATGTGATGCATCGCCATTCCGAATGTATTCTGCCAGAACTGATGCCCATTTTGAAAAAGCCAAAAATGATATTCACGAAGCTGCTAACTCAACTGCTGAGGCCCTTAGCTCTGCCCGGGTGGATTATGTCAACGAGAGTCAGGCAAAATTAAATGCTTTAGATAAACAATATGTGGCGATCAGAGAGCAAGGGAAAAACGCAACAGGAGAAGCCAAGGCGGAACTTTATAAACAACTGCAAACCTTGCAAGAACGCAGAGATGGGATACGCGAACGCTTGGATGAATATCGTAAATCAAATGATAAAGCTGCAGAAAACCTGCGCACGGGAATCGAAGCAGCCTTAGTGGATTACCAAAACGCCCTAATAGGCAAATAACATCATCCTGCTTGATTTAGCATTACTAAATGGTGAGCAAAAATTGCTTACGTGTTTTCAAACGAAGCTTTCAAACGCACCAATCCTTCTTTGATCGAAACCTTGGGCTCATACCCAAGAACTTTCTTTGCATTCGAAATGTCAAACCAATGCGATGTGGATAACTCCTTGGCAAGAAACCTTGTCATGGGCGGTTCGTTTTGTAATCGCAAAAGACTATAGGTCATTTCAAAAACCCAACCCATGAAGTAAGCAAGCGAAACCGGAACACTTTTATCCACCGCCCTGCCATTGCCCGCACGGATAATTTCATTCACCAAATCCCAAAGCTTCCAAGGTTCGCCATTGGAAATAAAGTACGCCTTGCCTGAACATGGGGAGTGAAAAGATAAGTGATCTAGCGCCAAAAGATGGGCACTTGCAGCATTATCAATATAGACAGAATCAACCATAACAATGCGATTGCCAATTTTGCGAAGCCTCCCTGCCTTGGCCCGGGCCAGAATTCTGGGGACAAGATGGTTATCGCCTGGCCCCCATATTAAATGTGGCCTCAATGCCACCGTCGCAAGCGTATCATCATTGGCTTTCAAAACCATTTGCTCTGCAAGGGCTTTGGTTTTTGGGTATGCAGTAAGATAGCTTTCTGGATAGGGAACCGATTCATCAACGCCGTCCATATCGCCATTATTGAAAACCACACTAGGCGAACTGGTGTATACCAATTTAGGAATGCCCAAGCTTTTACAAACCTCAAGAATGTTTTTGGTACCCACAACATTGGTTTGGTAATAGCTATTGTAATCGCCCCAAATACCAGCTTTTGCAGCAGTATGTATGATTGCATCGCAACCTTGCGCTGCTAGATGAATCGCACCTTTATCGGCCAAATCGCCTTGAAACTGCGCAACACCCATAGCATTCAATTTCGCATATGGCTTACGGGAAATGCTTTGAACATTATCGCCTCGTGAAACCAGCATCGAGCAAATTGCAGAGCCCAGAAAACCGCCACCACCTGTCACTAACACTTTCATGAAAGCCTCCCTGCAGCCCAAACTGCAAGTTCTTCCCGCTTGATTTTAGAATTATGCCTTATGTCTACCGGGAAGGATGGATGGATCAAAAATTTAGTGATGTCTTTGGTTTGGGGATAAAGCAAAGCCCTGCTTGCAAGATTGCGTAATAACTCTTGATTACTGAACATACCCTTTTCTTTTTCGACACAGACTACGGGTAACTGAAATCCTACAGGCCCAACTCCTACAAGGGCACTTCGAAAAACACCAGGAACTGAATCAAAAATACCCTCGATAGGGACGGTATGAAAAAGCGTATTCGCAGAGAGTACGCGCTGAGATTTCCGGCCACAAAACCAAAGCCTTCCCTCGGGATCGAAATACCCAAGGTCACCCATTCGATGAAGAGTTTGCCCATCAGCATCAAGAATTTTTGCAAGGTTTGTTTGAACCGGGCGATTGAAATAATGCTTGGTAACAACCGGACCACGCACTACCATTTCACCAATTTCCCCCGGCATAACCCGCAGGGATTCAGACCAATTTTCAATGGCAGCATCATCGATTTTAATAATACGAACATCGATGCCTTCAACAGGTTTACCCACACAAACACCTTTCCCTGAAGCGGTAAATTGTTGGGTTTCGGAAAGAATAACTGCACTAGAAATGGTTGCAACAGGAAGAGATTCGGTCGCGCCATAAGGAGTATGCAGATGAATTCCAGGATTTAATCGGTTGGCGAGATTGGAAATATCTCGAGCGGGCACCGGAGCCCCTGCAGAAAGAATGCGCTTTAGTGTTGGGAAATTAATATCATTCGGGAGGCTTGCCAACCTACGAAGCAAAGCGGGAGAAGCAAAAAGATTAGTCACCTTAAAATGCCTGATGGCACCGAGAATCTTGTACGGATCAGCTTTAGCAGGCTTGGTGAAATCCATTTCTGGAATAACCGCAGTCATACCCAATGCTGGAGAAAAAAGCCCAAAAAGAGGAAAGGTCGGGAGATCAATTTCACCCGGAGCAATTTGATAAAGGCTTTTAAGAAGCTGAACCTGGGCATGAAATTGCTCATGTTCGTACACCACGCCTTTGGATACACCAGTGCTACCACTCGTAAACAAAATTGCAGCGGGATCAACAGCGTTGCATACCAAAGGTGTATTTAAAACTGAACCTTTTCGTAAAACATCCGACCATAGGGTTCCAAATATGGCACCCCCAACAGTGATGGTTTTTCTTATAGAAGTTTTACCCCACCTGAAGAGAATCCTTGCCATTTGAGCAAGCGGAATCCCGATGAAGGCATCTGGTTGAACTTCTTTAAGGCAAGAACCTATCCCTTTTAACCCAAGCCCGGGATCAACGACAACAACCGTTGCGCCAATGGTGAAAAGTGAAAAAACGACTTGGAGGAATTCAATGCCTGGCTTGACCATAACCGCAACGCGCATTCCAGGTTGAAATCCCTGATCGAGAAGGCCACGGGCGGCGGCATCGATGGAATTCTGCAATTGGGAGAAGGATAGTTGGGCGGAGATTTTTGGGCCGGAAGAAAGGTGCGCGCCATTTTGCACAATAACAGCAACGGCATCGGGAAAATTATACGCCATTTCCCGGACTAGGTTGGCGATATTAAGCGAGCCCTGCATGGCTCAACCCCCGGGGTGTTTCATGAAGAATTCTTGGATCTTCGCAATGATCGGAGCAGGCGCATCTTCGAGAAGGTAATGCCCAGCATCTTCAAAAATATTATAATCTGCGTTGGGAAAATGTTTTTTCCATTCCGCCAGAAAGTCATCGTTGAAGATAAAGTCGTGTCTGCCCCAGCAAAATATTTTGGGTGTATCATTCAAATTTGAAAGGCCGGATCTGGTACCTTCGATAATCTCATACGAGGGGTGCTGCGGATTGATGGGGATATCCTGCACAAAGCGGAATATAGCAAGTCGATCCTTCCAGCTTGAATAAGGGGAAAGAAAGCCTGCCCTAACTTTGCTATTAAGACCTTTGATTGCGCAGTATCGTGCAGCACCAAGGCAAAACCCATTAAACCCACGCACCATCAACGAACCAATAACCTTGGATCTGCAAACCTTAAGAGTCCAAGGCAGGGGCTTGCCTTGCGGAAGGCCAAAACCTGCGGTGTTCAAAAAAACGATACTTTCAATTCTCGATGCATTGCGCACGGCCCAAGAGGTTCCGATCATGCCGCCCCAGTCATGCACAACCAAGCTGATTTTTCCAGTCGGGGCAATATGATTGATCAACTTATCAAGATCGCTGAGCCTGCTTTCAAGCGTGTAGCTGTATTGTTCATCGGTGGGCCTATCGGAAAGTCCGCATCCAACATGATCAGGAACAATAACTCGCATGAACTTCGAAAGTGCGGGAATCAAGTTGCGATAAAAAAAGGACCATGTCGGGTTGCCATGAATCATAAACACGGGCCTACCCGAACCTTCATCAAGGTAATGAAGTTTGTGATTACCAAGGTTGAGGAATTTACCCTTGAAAGGATAAAGAGAGGGGTTTTCCCTGATCCAATTTAAAAGGGTTTGGGGGGGACCTGAAACATCGCCAGGCTTATTACCAACTACCATTCTACGCCGAGCATCAGGCAGTTAAGCCCGCTGCCAATCCCAAGCAAGCCAACCCTGTCTCCTGGGAGCAGGAATTTTCGTTCCTCTGCAATAGCTGCGGTCAAAGGCAGGGAAACTGTACCGATATTTCCAAGGAATGGAAAAGTAGAATAATCCTTGTGCAAAGATATTCCAAGGGCTTTCAAAACTGAATCACGGTGCGGGGCGCCAACCTGATGACAGATAACTTTATCGATTGCATCGGGTGTCCAGCCGATCTTACCAACAAAATTTTTCCAAGTGCGCAAACCAAGATCAACACCATACTTCAACACTGCAACTGAATCGGTAGTCATAAAATGTCTTGCAGCATGAATAACGCCTTGGATGATTTGTTTGGGTGAAGCGCCATCGGGGATAAAATCTGGAATGGGATCATGGGTCAAGCCCCATCTGCAAAGACTATGGTGCTCTGCTGCACTTTGCGCACTGGCAGCAATTAGCTTTCTTCTTTTTTCACTTGAGAAAGAACCATCTGTAACTACAACAGCCACTGCACCGGAACCGCCGGTAAGTGTAGCTAAAGAATCTTTAAAGGTTTCGATATTTTTTCTTTTGAGCAACTCAGCAATCATGGTGTCGTTGATTTCGCGAGAGGTTTCGCAAGATACAACAACACCCGCACGAATCTGGCCAAGCTCAATTCGGTTGGCAATATCAAGAATGCCATTTAATACACCGAGGCAGGCATTGCTAATATCGTAAACGAGGGCATTACTACCAACGCCCAACTTCGCTGCAACCGAGCAAGCGGTGGCGGGTTCAAATTGTTCTCTGCAAACCGCAGAGTAAATTACAACTTCGAGATCTTGCGCAGTAACATTAGAACGGTCGAGTGCTTTTCTGGCAGCAAGTGTGGCGCCTTCAGCAACAGAAAACCCTGGCTCCCACCAGCGTCGTTCCTGAATACCGGTCCAAGCGAGCAACTGACCTGCATTAAATTTCAATGCTTCATAAACGGGGAGCAATCTGGTTTCGAGTTCCTCGGTGGAAACTACCACCGGAGGAAGTTCGTAACCAATTGCATCGAGATACACCCGGGAATATTTCATAAAAGTTCTATCCTGAATTATCGCTGTTACGACTTCCAAGCCTTTAGGCGGAAGTCTTTCATTTCATAGATGATCAAGCC